>OKQK01000074.1_pt1 | contig 39135 bp, 30 predicted proteins | sample 1609911 | NCBI WGS metagenome assembly OKQK01 (sample SAMN04436595, study PRJEB24849) | human gut metagenome | biome: human gut; feature: NICU; material: stool | host: Homo sapiens | place: USA: Saint Louis, MO | collected 2009-11-17 | reverse complement strand
GCACCGCCTCCGGGGAAAGCCGCTGTCATAGCAACGTAAACGAAAGGCTCAGTCGAAAGACCGGGCCTTTTGTTTTTGTGTTTTGCGGCCAGACGCACCGCCATCTTCCCCGGTGGCGCTGCGCTTACCGGGGCTACAAAAACCGTGGCCCGGAAAAGGTGCGCAGCACCGCCTCCGGGAAAATCCCACACCCTATTCCGAAACTTGATACGGAGCGTCTAAAGTCTCCTGTCAGCTGTTATTATCCTTTCAGGATCTTGCTGAAACAGGAAAGGACGCGTGACCATCTTATATATCTCGTTGTATAAAAATCGAATGACCGTACGCAACCTCGATGATAGCCGCGAATACAGTGGCAGCGGGGCATTTAGCAATCAACGTCTCCTCGTGGCACAGTTTTTTGCCGCGCATGACGTCTTATATCCCCTGATCCAACAACAAAAAGGCGAAAACTGGCTGGCGCGTTTGCTGAAAAGAAAGCGCTTTCGCATTCTGGTCGATGCCATGGAGTTAAATGAAGGAGGGTTATCACAAGTCGAAGAGCGCGCAATAATGGAAATGGTTGCCAGCGCCGTATCAATGCGTTACCGCCAGCTAGAAGTTCGCTGCAGCAGCCATGTACGCAATGATGTTGAAGTTCGTGCGTTGCTGGCTAATTCCACGTCCTGACGGCTGTTGTCGATATTGAAACTTTCTCACCTTCCGCTTGCAGACTCGACATTTTGTTTATTCCTGGTTATTGTCAGCTATCTGGATGTCTAAACGTTTATACGTATGTAATGAGGTGATACAGCTATGCCAATTCGGGTGCAGGACGAGCTACCGGCCGTCAATTTCTTGCGCGATGAAAACGTCTTCGTGATGACCACATCGCGTGCTACAACTCAGGAAATCCGCCCGCTGAAGGTGTTAATTCTCAATCTGATGCCCAAGAAGATCGAGACGGAGAATCAGTTCCTGCGGCTGCTGTCGAACTCGCCGCTGCAGGTTGATATCCAGCTGCTACGCATCGATGCGCGTGAGTCGCGTAATACGCCGACGGAGCACCTGAATAACTTTTACTGCAATTTCGAAGATATTCGCGAGCAGAACTTCGATGGTCTGATTGTTACCGGTGCGCCGTTGGGGCTGGTCGAGTTTAATGATGTTGCCTACTGGCCGCAGATTAAACAGGTACTGGAGTGGGCTAAAGATCACGTCACGTCAACGCTATTTGTCTGTTGGGCGGTACAGGCGGCACTGAATATTCTGTATGGCATCCCCAAGCAAACTCGTACCGAAAAGATCTCTGGCGTTTATGAACACCATATTTTGCACCCGCATGCGCTGCTGACTCGCGGGTTTGATGACACCTTCCTTGCGCCTCATTCGCGCTATGCCGACTTCCCGGCCGGGCTGATTCGTGACTACACCGACCTCGATATTCTTGCTGAAACCGAAGATGGCGATGCCTATCTGTTCGCCAGCAAAGACAAGCGTATCGCTTTTGTTACCGGTCACCCTGAATACGATCCGCATACTCTGGCAAGTGAATACTTCCGCGATCTGGAGGCAGGTTTAGCGCCACAGCTTCCGGACAACTACTTCCCGAATAACGATCCAAACAATAAACCGCGGGCGACCTGGCGCAGTCATGGCAATCTCCTGTTTGCCAACTGGCTTAACTATTACGTCTACCAAATCACGCCATACGATCTGCGACATATGAATCCCACGCTGGATTAATCTACCAGCGCGTACGATCCTAAAGCGTTTCAGCATCTCGCCTCAGGCACCTTCGGGTGCCTTTTTTATTTCCGAAAATCACTTCCCCTTCTATTTAAACTTTAATTTCTTTGTTATCAAGATGTTGTATAAATTTTAAATTGAAAATGGAAATTGTTTTTGATTTTGGAGAATTCTTGAGTAGTCTTAATTGTGCTGAGCGAAAAGCAGACAACGATCTTTCGTTCGCGCTACCAGGATCAACCAAGAGGAGCTGCACAATGACGCACCAGGCGACAATGACCGATGAACTGGCCTTCAGCCAGCCTTATGGCAAGCAGGAGAAGCAAATTCTGACTGCGGAAGCGGTGGAGTTCCTGGCAGAACTGGTGAGCCGTTTTACGCCTGAGCGTAATCAACTGTTGGCAGCACGCGTTCAGCAACAGCAGGCCATTGATGAGGGTAATCTTCCTGATTTTATTTCGGAAACGGCTTCCATTCGTAATGGTGACTGGAAGATTCGAGGTATTCCGGCCGATTTACAAGACCGCCGCGTAGAAATCACCGGTCCGGTTGAACGCAAGATGGTAATTAACGCCCTGAATGCTAACGTCAAAGTCTTTATGGCTGATTTCGAAGACTCGCTGGCGCCGGATTGGCACAAAGTCATTGATGGCCAAATCAACCTGCGCGATGCGGTCAACGGCACCATCAGCTACACCAACGAAGCGGGGAAAATTTATCAGTTGCAGCCCGATCCGGCGGTTCTGGTCTGCCGCGTTCGCGGCCTGCATCTGCCGGAAAAACACGTTACCTGGCGTGGTGAGGCGATTCCCGGCAGTCTGTTCGATTTTGCGCTCTATTTCTTCCACAACTACCAGGCTCTGCTGGCGAAAGGGAGCGGCCCCTATTTCTATCTGCCGAAAACCCAGTCCTGGCAAGAGGCGGCATGGTGGAGCAAAGTCTTCAGTTTCACCGAAGATCGTTTTGAACTGCCGCGCGGCACCATTAAGGCCACGTTGCTGATTGAAACGCTGCCGGCAGTGTTCCAGATGGATGAAATCCTGCACGCGCTGCGCGACCACATTGTCGGCCTGAACTGCGGGCGCTGGGACTATATCTTCAGTTATATCAAGACGCTGAAAAACCACCCCGATCGTGTCCTGCCGGATCGCCAGGTGGTGACGATGGATAAGCCCTTCCTCAGTGCCTATTCACGCCTGCTGATTAAGACTTGCCATAAGCGCGGCGCCTTCGCGATGGGCGGTATGGCGGCGTTTATCCCGAGCAAAGACGCCGAGCGCAATCGTCAGGTGCTGAATAAAGTCACCGCCGATAAAGAGCTGGAGGCTAACAATGGCCACGATGGCACCTGGATTGCGCATCCGGGACTGGCGGATACGGCAATGGATGTCTTTAACCGCGTACTGGGTGAACATCCTAACCAGCTGTTTGTTACCCGCAATGACGACGCGCCGATTACCGCCGAGCAGTTGCTGGCTCCCTGCGAGGGCGAGCGTACTGAAGCCGGCATGCGCGCCAATATCCGCGTGGCGGTGCAGTACATCGAGGCCTGGATCTCCGGCAACGGCTGCGTACCGATTTACGGCCTGATGGAAGATGCGGCGACGGCTGAGATTTCACGTACCTCTATCTGGCAGTGGATCCATCATCAGAAAACCCTGAACGACGGCACACCGGTTACCAAGGCGCTGTTCCGCCAGTGGCTGGCTGAAGAGCTGATGGTGATTCAGGAAGAGTTGGGGGAACACCGCTTCAGCCACGGTCGCTTTGACGATGCGGCACGGCTGATGGAGCAAATCACCACTTCCGACGAACTGATCGACTTCTTGACGTTGCCAGGTTACCGCCTGCTGGCGTAATTCACCCCATCACAATATGGAGCATCTGCACATGAAAACCCGTACCCAACAAATCGAAGAATTAAACAAAGAGTGGACGAACCCGCGCTGGGAAGGCATTACCCGCCCATACAGCGCGGAAGAGGTGGTGAAGTTACGCGGCTCGGTGAACCCGGAATGCACGCTGGCGCAGCTTGGCGCGGCGAAAATGTGGCGTCTGCTGCATGGTGAAGCGAAAAAGGGTTATATCAACAGCCTTGGCGCGTTAACCGGCGGTCAGGCGCTGCAGCAGGCGAAGGCGGGCATTGAAGCCATCTACTTGTCTGGCTGGCAGGTCGCCGCCGACGCCAACCTGGCCTCCAGTATGTACCCGGATCAATCGTTGTACCCGGCTAACTCGGTTCCGTCGGTGGTTGATCGGATCAATAACACCTTCCGTCGCGCCGATCAGATCCAGTGGGCGGCGGGGATTGAGCCGAACGATCCGCGTTTTATCGACTATTTCCTGCCGATCGTCGCCGATGCGGAAGCCGGTTTTGGCGGCGTGCTGAACGCCTTTGAGCTGATGAAATCGATGATTGCGGCCGGTGCAGCGGCCGTGCATTTCGAAGATCAGCTGGCGTCGGTGAAGAAGTGCGGACATATGGGCGGCAAGGTGCTGGTGCCGACACAAGAGGCTATTCAGAAGCTGGTCGCCGCGCGCCTGGCGGCGGATGTGATGGGCGTGCCGACGCTGCTTATCGCCCGTACCGACGCCGATGCCGCTGACCTGATTACCTCGGATTGCGATCCTTACGATCGCGAGTTTATCTCCGGCGATCGCACCAGCGAAGGTTTTTATCGCACCCATGCCGGAATCGAACAGGCAATCAGCCGCGGCCTGGCCTACGCCCCTTACGCTGACCTGGTATGGTGTGAAACCTCCAAACCGGACATTGAACAGGCGCGTCGTTTTGCCGAGGCGATCCACGCCCGCTTCCCGGGCAAGCTGCTGGCCTATAACTGCTCGCCATCTTTTAACTGGAAGAAAAATCTCGACGATAAAACCATCGCCAGCTTCCAGCAGCAGCTGTCGGATATGGGCTATAAATTCCAGTTCATTACCCTGGCGGGTATTCACAGCATGTGGTTCAACATGTTCGACCTGGCCCACGCCTACGCGCAGGGTGAAGGCATGCGTCACTACGTCGAAAAAGTTCAGCAGCCGGAGTTTGCTGCCGGGCCGGAAGGCTACACCTTCGTGTCGCATCAGCAGGAGGTGGGTACCGGGTACTTCGATAAAGTGACCACCATTATCCAGGGGGGGACCTCGTCGGTAACGGCGCTGACCGGCTCGACCGAAGAATCGCAGTTTTAAGCAATGCCCGGTGGCGCTGTGCTTACCGGGCCTACAAAGGTGTAGGCCGGATAAGCGAACGCGCCATCCGGCATGATGTTGTGCCGGATGGGGGAAAGCGATGACGCGTGGCCTGGAACTACTGATTGCCCAAACCATTTTACAGGGATTCGACGCCCAGTACGGGCGTTTTCTGGAAGTCACTTCCGGCGCGCAGCAGCGCTTTGAACAGGCTGACTGGCACGCCGTGCAGCAGGCGATGAAGCAGCGTATCCACCTCTACGATCACCACGTGGGTCTGGTGGTAGAACAGCTGCGCTGTATTACCGAAGGGAAAAGTACCGACGTCGATTTTCTTCTGCGGGTGAAACAGCAGTACACCCAACTTTTGCCGGATTACCCTCGCTTTGAAATTGCGGAGAGCTTTTTCAACTCGGTCTACTGCCGACTGTTTGACCACCGCTCGCTGACCCCCGAGCGGCTCTTTATTTTCAGCTCCCAGCCAGAACGGCGTTTTCGCACGATTTCGCGACCGCTGGCGAAGGACTTTTATCCCGAACGCGGCTGGGAATACCTGATGCATAACCTGCTTGCCGATTTGCCGCTGCGCCTGCCGTGGCAAAACAAAGGGCGTGATATCGGTTATATCGTCAGTCATTTACGCGAAGCGCTTGGCGGCGAGTTGCTGTCGCAGTCGCATCTGCAGGTGGCGAATGAGTTGTTTTACCGTAATAAAGCCGCCTGGCTGGTGGGTAAACTGATTACGCCGATGGCGACGCTGCCGTTCCTGCTGCCGATACATCGTAGCGATGACGGTCAGCTGTTTGTGGATACCTGCCTGACGACCCACGCCGAGGCGAGTATCGTCTTTGGTTTCGCCCGCTCCTATTTCATGGTCTACGCGCCGCTGCCCGCGGCGCTGGTTGAATGGCTGCGCGAGATTCTGCCGGGAAAAACTACCGCCGAGCTATATATGGCGATTGGCTGCCAGAAGCATGCTAAAACGGAAAGTTATCGCGAGTACCTGCACTATGTTACCCGCAGCGATGAGCAGTTTATTGAAGCGCCAGGCATCCGTGGGATGGTGATGTTGGTCTTTACCCTGCCGGGATTCGACCGGGTATTTAAGGTGATTAAAGACCGCTTTGCGCCGCAAAAAGAGATGACTGCCGCCCACGTCCGCGCCTGCTATCAGCTGGTCAAAGAACACGACCGCGTCGGGCGGATGGCGGATACTCAGGAATTTGAAAACTTTGTGCTCGATAAGCGGCAAATTGCGCCCGAGCTGATGACGCTGTTGCAGGCGGAAGCGGGAAATAAGTTGACCGACCTCGGCGATCGCATTGCCATCAGCCATCTTTATATTGAACGACGGATGGTGCCGCTCAATATCTGGCTGGAGCAGGTGGAAGGTCAGGCGCTGCGCGACGCGGTAGAAGAGTATGGTAATGCCATTCGCCAACTGGCGGCCGCCAATATCTTCCCCGGCGACATGCTGTTCAAAAACTTCGGCGTCACGCGCCACGGGCGGGTGGTATTCTATGATTACGATGAAATTTGCTACATGACCGAGGTGAATTTTCGCGATATTCCGCCGCCGCGCTATCCGGAAGATGAGCTGGCTAGTGAACCCTGGTATAGCGTGTCCCCTGGCGATGTCTTCCCGGAAGAGTTCCGTCACTGGTTGTGCGCCGATCCGCGGATCGGGCCATTACTGGAGGAGATGCACGCCGATTTGCTGCGTGCCGATTACTGGCGCGAATTACAGACGCGAATTAAAAACGGACACGTGGAAGATGTTTATGCTTACCGGCGTAGGCAGCGCTTTAGCGTGCGCTATGGCGCCGACAGTAGGCCGGATAAGGCGTTTACGCCGCCATCCGGCAAGGTGCGCCGATCTGCCTGATGGCGCTACGCTTATCAGGCCTACTAAAAATGCCCCTTTGGGGCATTTTTATTATTTAACCCCGCCGTATGCCAACGTGACTTCTTTGGCGGCCTTAATGACCAATGCGCCAAGCTCGGTCACCCGGTCATCGGTCATGCGCGAAATCGGCCCGGAGATGGAGATAGCGGCGAACGGCTCGCGGTGTTCGTCGTAAATGCAGGAGGCGATACAGCGCAGCCCCAGCGCATGTTCTTCATCATCAAATGAATAGCCGCGTTTACGCGTCTGGGCCAAATCCTCTTTCAAATGTACCGGAGAAACCAGGGTGGCGTGGGTGTAAGCATGCAGCCCTTTCCGATGTAGCAGCGTGGTGACCTCTTCTTCGCTCAACTGCGACAGAAACGCTTTTCCGGCGCCTGACGCGTGCATTGGCAATTTGCCGCCAATCGGCGCCGACATGCGCATCAGCTGCGTACATTGCACCTGGTCGATGATAATCGCCTGATGATCGCTTTTATCCAGCACCGCCAGGTTGACCGTTTCGCCGGAATCTTCCATCAGTTGGCGCAGGATAGGATGGACAATGGCCAGCAGATTGCGGCTTTGCAGGAAGCTGCTGCCGACGACAAACGCATGCGCGCCAATCGCCCAGTGCCCCAGATCGCCGACCTGGCGGACAAAACCGAGCTGCTGCATGGTGGTGAGCAGACGATGGGTCGTGGAGTTAGGCAGTCCCGCCTGCTGCGCCAGTTCGGTGAGCGCGACGCTGCTATGCGATTCAGAAATCCATTCAAGCAGTTTTAAGCCGCGGGTAAGCGACTGCACTTGCCCGCCAGCTTGCGCGGCAGGGGCGGCAGCGGCGGGTTTTCTGCCGCGTTTGGCGGGAACCGGGGTAGCCATGATGAACTCCTTTTTTCTGTATCGTGGAAATGATTTTCGTTTTATTTGGCGATAATGCAATCACAACCAGACTGATCGGAGGAGTGAAGTTGAACTTGTCTCATGTTGCTGCAGGTTTCCTTTTCCGGCAGGTTGGTTTATGCCAGTATGGTTTGTTGGCTTTTTGGTCTGAGTTGAGCGCTGTCGGGAGTCTGTGTGAGTAACAAAGTAGAACAATTACATCAGCAGTTAAGAGAACGCATTCTGGTTCTGGACGGGGGCATGGGCACCATGATCCAGGGCTATCGTCTGAGTGAGCAGGATTTCCGCGGCGAACGCTTTGCCGATTGGCCGTGCGACCTGAAAGGCAATAACGACCTGCTGGTCCTCAGCAAGCCTGAGGTTATTCGCGAGATCCACGACGCCTATTTCGCCGCCGGCGCGGACATTATCGAGACCAATACCTTCAACTCGACAACCATCGCGATGGCGGATTACCAAATGGAATCCCTGTCGGCGGAAATCAACTTTGCCGCCGCAAAGCTGGCCCGCGCCAGCGCCGACGCGTGGACCGCGCGTACGCCGGAAAAACCGCGCTATGTGGCGGGGGTGCTCGGGCCGACCAACCGCACCGCTTCTATTTCTCCGGACGTCAACGATCCGGCATTTCGGAATATCACGTTCGATCAGCTGGTGGCCGCCTATCGTGAATCCACCAAAGCGCTGGTGGAAGGCGGCTCGGATCTCATTCTTATTGAAACGGTCTTTGACACCCTGAACGCCAAAGCGGCGATTTTCGCGGTCAAAGAAGAATTTGAGGCGCTCGGCGTCGAGTTGCCGATTATGATTTCCGGCACTATCACCGATGCCTCCGGACGTACACTGTCCGGGCAGACGACCGAAGCGTTCTATAATTCGCTGCGCCACGCCGATGCCCTGACCTTCGGCCTGAACTGCGCGCTGGGGCCGGATGAGCTGCGCCAGTACGTGCAGGAGCTTTCGCGGATCGCCGAATGCTACGTTACCGCGCACCCGAATGCCGGACTGCCGAACGCCTTCGGCGAATACGATTTGGATGCCGACACCATGGCGGCGCAAATTCGCGAATGGGCGCAGGCTGGTTTCCTTAATATCGTCGGCGGCTGCTGTGGCACCACCCCGGAACATATCGCCGCCATGAGCCGGGCGGTAGAAGGCTTACCGCCGCGCCAGCTGCCGGAACTGCCGGTCGCCTGCCGTCTGTCTGGCCTGGAGCCGCTGAACATCGGCGACGATAGCCTGTTCGTCAACGTGGGTGAGCGGACCAACGTCACCGGCTCCGCTAAATTTAAGCGCTTAATCAAAGAAGAGAAATACAGCGAAGCGCTGGACGTGGCGCGTCAGCAGGTGGAAAGCGGCGCGCAGATTATCGATATCAATATGGATGAGGGGATGCTCGATGCCGAAGCGGCGATGGTGCGTTTCCTCAACCTGATAGCGGGTGAACCGGATATTGCCCGCGTGCCGATTATGATCGACTCCTCCAAGTGGGAAGTCATCGAAAAAGGGCTCAAGTGCATTCAGGGCAAGGGCATCGTTAACTCGATCTCGATGAAAGAGGGCGTCGAACCCTTTATTCATCACGCTAAGCTGGTTCGCCGCTACGGCGCGGCAATGGTGGTCATGGCCTTTGATGAAGTAGGCCAGGCCGATACCCGCGAGCGCAAAATCGAAATTTGCCGTCGCGCCTACAAAATCCTCACCGAAGAGGTCGGCTTCCCGCCGGAAGATATCATCTTCGACCCCAACATTTTTGCCGTCGCTACCGGTATTGAAGAGCACAACAACTACGCTCAGGACTTTATCGGCGCCTGCGAAGACATCAAACGCGAGCTGCCGCATGCGCTGATTTCCGGCGGCGTCTCCAACGTGTCGTTCTCGTTCCGCGGTAACGATCCGGTACGTGAAGCGATCCACGCCGTCTTCCTCTACTACGCAATCCGCAACGGTATGGATATGGGCATCGTCAATGCCGGCCAGCTGGCGATATACGACGATCTGCCTGGCGAGCTGCGCGACGCGGTTGAAGATGTGATCCTTAACCGCCGCGATGACAGTACCGAAAGATTGCTTGAGCTGGCGGAAAAATATCGCGGCAGCAAAGCGGACGATAGCGCGAACGCTCAGCAGGCGGAATGGCGCAGCTGGGAGGTGAAAAAGCGTCTTGAATACTCGCTGGTCAAAGGGATTACCGAATTTATCGAGCAAGATACGGAAGAGGCGCGCCAGCAGGCCGAACGGCCGATTGAGGTGATTGAAGGGCCGCTGATGGACGGCATGAACGTGGTCGGCGATCTGTTCGGCGAAGGCAAAATGTTCCTGCCGCAGGTGGTAAAATCCGCGCGGGTGATGAAACAGGCGGTGGCCTACCTCGAACCTTACATCGAAGCCAGCAAAGAACAGGGCTCCAGCAACGGTAAGATGGTGATCGCCACCGTGAAAGGCGATGTGCACGATATTGGTAAAAACATCGTCGGTGTAGTGCTGCAGTGCAACAACTACGAAATTATCGATCTCGGCGTGATGGTGCCGGCAGAGAAAATCCTGCGTACCGCGCGCGAAGAAAACGCCGATCTGATTGGCCTCTCTGGGCTTATCACGCCGTCGCTGGACGAAATGGTCAACGTGGCGAAAGAGATGGAGCGTCAGGGATTTACCATTCCGCTGCTGATTGGCGGAGCGACGACCTCGAAAGCCCATACCGCGGTGAAAATCGAACAGAACTACAGTGGCCCGACGGTCTACGTGCAGAACGCCTCGCGTACCGTAGGCGTGGTTTCAGCCCTGCTGTCGGCAACCCAGCGTGATGATTTTGTCGCTCGTACCCGTAAAGAGTATGAAACCGTGCGAATCCAGCACGGGCGTAAAAAGCCGCGCACGCCGCCGGTGACTCTGCAGGCGGCGCGGGAAAACGATCTGGCGTTTGACTGGGAGAGCTACACGCCGCCGGTAGCCCATCGCCTGGGCGTGCAGGAGGTGGAAGCCAGCATCGAAACGTTGCGTAACTACATCGACTGGACGCCGTTCTTTATGACCTGGTCGCTGGCGGGTAAATATCCGCGTATCCTGGAAGATGAGGTGGTGGGTGAAGAGGCGCAACGCCTGTTTAAAGACGCCAACGATTTGCTGGATAAACTCAGCGCCGAAAAAACGCTCAACCCGCGCGGCGTGGTCGGGCTGTTCCCGGCCAACCGCGTTGGCGACGACGTGGAAATCTATCGTGATGAAACCCGCACCCACGTGCTGACGGTCAGCCATCACCTGCGCCAGCAAACGGAAAAAGTCGGCTTCGCGAACTACTGCCTCGCTGATTTTGTCGCGCCGAAGCTGAGCGGTAAAGCGGACTATATCGGGGCTTTCGCGGTGACCGGCGGGCTGGAAGAAGACGCGCTGGCGGAAGCCTATGAAGCGCAGCACGACGACTATAACAAGATCATGGTTAAGGCCATCGCCGACCGTCTGGCGGAAGCCTTCGCCGAGTATCTGCATGAGAAAGTGCGTAAGGTTTACTGGGGCTATGCGGCCAATGAGAACCTCAGCAATGAAGAGCTGATCCGCGAAAATTACCAGGGGATCCGCCCGGCGCCCGGTTATCCGGCCTGCCCGGAACACACCGAGAAAGCGACCATCTGGGAACTGTTGGATGTGGAAGCGCATACCGGCATGAAGCTCACCGAGTCCTTCGCCATGTGGCCTGGCGCATCGGTTTCCGGCTGGTACTTCAGCCATCCGGACAGCAAGTACTTCGCCGTGGCGCAGATTCAGCGCGACCAGGTGGAAGATTACGCCCTGCGTAAAGGGATGACGGCGGCGGAAGTTGAGCGTTGGCTCGCCCCTAACCTCGGCTATGATGCTGACTAACGAAATATGTTTCGTTACAACAAACAGGGCGCTCTTTGAGCGCCTTGTCTCTTTATTGAAGTTAACCCCTTATACTGAAGGGAGGTTTAAACCTCAGGAACACTTATAACGATAAGGAGAAGCTGATTCTGTGTTAACGCTGTTACACCTACTTTCCGCCGTAGCCCTACTGGTGTGGGGTACCCATATTGTGCGCACCGGCGTGATGCGCGTCTTTGGCGCGCGCCTGCGTACCGTGCTCAGCAGTAGCGTGGAGAAAAAACCGCTCGCCTTCTGCGCGGGGATTGGCGTCACCGCGCTGGTGCAGAGCAGTAACGCCACCACCATGCTGGTGACGTCGTTTGTGGCCCAGGATCTGGTCGCGCTGGCGCCAGCGCTGGTCATGGTGCTGGGTGCGGATGTGGGGACGGCGCTGATGGCGAGGGTACTGACCTTCGACCTCTCCTGGCTATCGCCGCTGCTGATATTTATCGGCGTTATTTTCTTCCTCGGGCGTAAACAGACCCGCGCGGGCCAGCTTGGACGGGTGGGGATCGGCCTCGGGCTTATCCTGCTGGCGCTGGAGCTTATCGTCCAGGCGGTGCATCCGATTACCCAAGCCAACGGCGTCCAGGTGATTTTCGCCTCGCTGACCGGCGATATCATGCTGGATGCGCTGATTGGCGCCGTGTTCGCCATTATCAGTTACTCCAGCCTGGCGGCCGTGCTGTTGACCGCAACGTTAACCGGCACCGGGGTGATCTCTTTCCCGGTGGCGTTATGTCTGGTCATCGGCGCTAACCTTGGCTCAGGCCTGCTGGCGATGCTCAACAACAGCGGCGCCAACGCGGCGGCGCGGCGGGTGGCGCTTGGCAGCCTGCTGTTCAAGCTGGTGGGGAGCTTGATAATTTTGCCATTTGTGCACGTACTGGCGGATGTCATGCACAAATTGCCGCTGGAAGAGTCGGAGCTGGTCATCTACTTCCACGTCTTCTACAACCTGATTCGCTGTGTGGCGATGGTGCCGTTCGCCGGGCCGATGGCGAACCTGTGTAAACGCCTGATCCGCGATGAGCCGGAGCTGGATAACCATCTCAAGCCGAAGCATCTGGACCCCTCGGCGTTGGATACGCCGGCATTGGCGTTGGCCAATGCCGCGCGTGAAACCCTACGTATCGGCGACGCCATGGAGCAGATGCTGGAAAGCCTGCGCAAGGTGATGCACGGCGAGCCGCGCGAAGAGAAAGAGTTGCGGCGGATGGCGGACGATATCAACGTGCTGTATACGGCGATTAAGCTTTATCTGGCGCGGATGCCGAAGGACGAGCTGGCGGAAGAGGAGTCGCGCCGCTGGGCGGAAATTATCGAGATGTCGCTCAACCTGGAGCAGGCGTCTGACATCGTCGAGCGAATGGGCAGCGAAATCGCCGATAAATCTCTGGCGGCGCGGCGCGCATTTTCCGTCGAGGGGCTAAAAGAGCTGGATGCGTTATACGAGCTACTGCTCAGTAACCTGCAGCTGGCAATGTCGGTCTTCTTTTCCGGCGACGTGCCGAGCGCCCGTCGGTTGCGCCGCAGTAAGCACCGTTTCCGTATTCTCAACCGCCGTTACTCGCACGCGCACGTTGACCGCCTGCATCAGCAAAACGTGCAGAGTATCGAAACCAGTACGTTGCATCTGGCGCTGCTGGGCGATATGAAGCGTCTGAACTCGCTGTTCTGCGCTGTTGCCTATAGCGTGATGGAGCAGCCGGATGAAGACGACGAGCGGGATGATTATTAGCGGGATTTACGCAGGGTAGCCCGGATAAGGCGCAACGCGCCGCTATCCGGGTAATGTTCGCCAAACCAGCCTAGAAACGGTGTCCCGCGGCCAGGGTTACCGCTTCTTCTCCCGCTTTGAACAACAGCGTCGGGTTCGGGCCGCCGAGCGTGGCGTGTCCGTCGCTGACCTGAATCCAGTTCCCCTCCGGCAGGCCAATCACCGTTAATTCCGGCGCCACGACCAGCAATTCGCGAATTCGTTGCTCGCGGGTCTCACCCTGATGCCCGGTCGGCAGCGCGTTGGTGAAGTGCGGGTTAATCTGCAGCGGGAACAGCCCTAACGCGTCAAATCCCTGAGGATCGACAATTGGCATATCGTTGGTGGTGCGAATGGTCGGGCAGGCGAGGTTAGATCCCGCGCTCCAGCCGATATACAACGCTCCGCGCTTGACGACATCGACAATCGGCGCCAGCAGCCCGCGGCTGCGACACTCTTTCAGAAGCTGGAAGGTGTTCCCGCCGCCGACGATCACCATCTCGGTGTTTTCAATGGCGGCGATAGGGGCGGCGACGCTGTGAATACCGGTCACGCTGACGCCCATAGGCGCCATGACTGCGGCGGCTTTGGCGGTGTAATCATCCCAGCTTTGCGTCACCCCGGCGAAGGGAATAAATACCGCCGAACGGCGGCCTTTGACCTGGCCGGCAATCAGCGGCAGCGCATGTTCCATCCAGGCTTTGCCCGGTAGCGTTGAGTTACTCAGTAACAGCAGTTCCATCTTTTCATCCTGTGTAAACATGTCATTTGACGCAGATTCTATCATTGGCCCGGCGTCGGGGCGCTGATATGGCTCACGGTGCAGATAAGCTGAATGCTATCATCGGGGCCGAAAGCGCAGATGCTAGCCACCCCGGAGACGACCTATGAACAATGAAATACCGCTGAAATATTATGACATCGTGGATGAGTACTCGACGGAGTGCACAGAAGCGGTAAAAGATTCCGAGCGCGATTGTCTGGCGCATTACTTCCAGCTGCTGATTACGCGCTTAATGAATAACGAGGAGATCAGCGAGGAAGCGCAGCAGGAGATGGCCCGTGAAGCAGGCATTGCCGAACAGCGTATCGACGATATCGCCAATTTCCTCAATCAATGGGGTAATGAATAACGGTATCCCTGTTTTTTATCGCCAGTAAGGTGAGTTATATTTCGCTGTCAAAGGAGAAACTATGCTGACCGACTCATCTACTCGATTAAATAAATACATCAGCGAAAGCGGGATTTGCTCGCGTCGCGAAGCGGACCGCTTTATTGAACAAGGCAACGTCTTTATCAACGGTAAGCGTGCCGCCATTGGCGATCAAGTGAAGCCGGGCGATGTGGTGAAAGTCAACGGTCAGCTGATTGAGCCGCGAGAAGCCGATGATTTGGTGCTGATTGCGCTGAATAAGCCAGTAGGTATTGTCAGCACTACCGAAGATGGCGAGCGCGATAATATTGTCGACTTCGTGAACCACAGTAAACGTGTGTTCCCGATTGGCCGTCTCGATAAAGACTCCCAGGGGTTAATTTTCCTGACCAACCATGGCGATCTGGTCAACAAAATCCTGCGCGCCGGCAACGACCACGAAAAAGAGTATCTGGTCACCGTCGATAAGCCGGTTACCGATGAGTTTATTCGTGGCATGGGCGCGGGGGTGCCGATTCTTGGTACCGTGACCAAGAAATGTAAGGTCAAGAAAGAAGCGCCGTTCGTGTTCCGCATTACGCTGGTTCAGGGGTTAAACCGTCAGATCCGCCGCATGTGTGAGCATTTCGGCTATGAAGTCACGAAGCTGGAGCGGACGCGCATTATGAACGTTAGCCTGACGGGCATTCCCTTGGGTGAGTGGCGCGATTTAACCGATGATGAGCTGATCGACCTGTTCAAGCTGATTGAAAACTCCTCTTCCGAAGCGAAGCCAAAAGCTAAACCGAAGGCCAAAGCGGCGACCGCCGGGATCAAGCGCCCGGTGGTGAAGATGGAAAAAACCAACGATAAAGGAGGCCGCCCGGTCTCGAACGGTAAACGTTTCGCTCAGCCGGGACGTAAAAAGAAAGGCCGCTAACGCCTGCCGCGGGTCGGCGTATTCGCCGACCACGAAAATGTCGCCTCTTTGTCTACTTTGTAAGCCTGCTGTTTTTTCGCCTGGCGGGCTTTCTTCGCTTCCGCTTCGCGCACCGCCATCAGCTTATCGATATATTCCTTTTTTACGCTGTTCGTTTCCGCATTGCTCAGCGGGCGGCCGTGCGCGATACGCGCGCGGTCCAACAGCGTTTTCAATTCGCGCTGTTCGCGCTCGGTCATCTCTTTTTGTGTAATGCGGGGGAGTGCCATGGTGGTGCCCTCAATCAGACCAGAGAACCCAGTGTACGGCAATCGGTGAATTACCGATAGCTTACCCTTGCGAGAATGCAAGGGGAGGGAAGACACGTCCGGGCATATGGCCCGGACGTATACCGATTAGCGCTGGTTGCCTTTTTTGGTTGTCGGCTTACCGGACCAGTAACCCGCCAGCAGCGAGCCGGAAAGGTTATGCCATACCGAGAACAGCGCGCCGGGCAGGGCGGCCAGCGGGCCGAAGTAAATTTTCCCTAGGGCCGCGGCGAGGCCAGAGTTCTGCATACCCACTTCGATAGCCAGAGTGCGGCAGGTGGATTCATCAAAACCGAACAGGCGCCCGCCCCAGTAGCCGCCGAGCAGGCCGATGGCGTTATGCAGAATGACCGCCACGATGACTACCAGGCCAACCGAGGCGATATGCGATGCGGAACCGGCGACCACGGCGCTGATAATCGCCAGAATGCACAGCATGGAGAAGGCGGGAAGGAACGGCTCCACCGCCTTCACCACTTTTGGCAACAGGTGATGAACAATCAGACCGAGGCCGATTGGGATCACCACGATTTGCAGGATGCTTAGCAGCATGCCCATCACATCGACCTGAATGTGCGCATCAACGTACAGGCGCGTCAGCAGCGGCGTGGCAACCACGCCAACCAGCGTAGAAACGGAAGAGATGGTTACCGACAGCGCGACATCGCCTTTCGCCAGGTAGATCATGACGTTGGATGCCGTGCCGCTGGCGACGCTGCCGACCAGCACCATCCCGGCGGAGAGTTCTGGCGGCATGTGGAACAGCAGCGCCAGTAGCCAGGCGGCGAGCGGCATCACCAGGTAATGCAGAAAAATTCCCGCAGCGACCGGCGCCGGACGTGACAGCACGCGCTTAAAATCGTCCAGCTTCAAATGGACGCCCATGCCGAACATAATCAGCATCAGCAGTGTGGTGACCCACGGGCCGATAGGGGTAAAAGTGGTTGGCGTGTAATAAGCCAGGACGGAGAGCAGCAGCGCCCATAAGGGGAACAGCCGCGTAAGCGTGGCGAGCATAGTGTATTCCTTGCGACAGTGTTTGTTGTGTTGATGTTGTTATAAAAAAGCCGGGTTCGAGCCCGGCTATAGCTATTGTTTATCGCGCTAAGGAATAATATTCAAACAAATTATGCTCATGATGATTAGCCCAGGCTTTCCCAACTGAGACCAAAGCGGGCGAGGTACTTGCGTAACCGGTCGGCATCATTCGGATTGGCCTTTTTCAGCCGGGAGACCGCAAACAACTCACGGCCGGCTTCAGATAGCGAAGCGCTGCGGCGGCAAACCTCCAGCACCGTTTCCAACTGACGGCGATCGAACAGATCGATCTCGTCGATGACGGCGGGAAGAGGATCGTTGATCTGCCAGCTCTCGCTCAGTCGCGAAATTTCCTCATCGACTACATCCAGCGTAATTCGGCCCTGTTCGGCGAGGGTCGCCATGCGGGTCACCGAGGCGCCAAGCTCGCGAAAATTTCCGCGCCACTGGGCCTGCGGCGAACTGGCGAAAGCCAAATAGCGCACGCGCGCGTCTTTATCAAAACGTATTTGCTGCTGTCTGGCGCTGGAGAAACGTTGCAATTCGTACTCAATATTGGGCGCAATATCTTCTCTACGCTGCGCCAGACCGGGTAGCGCAAAGCTCCACATGTTGATACGCGCGTATAAATCCTCACGAAAGCGGCCATCGGCGACCCACTGGCGCATGTCGCGGTGGGTACCCGCAATCAGTTGAAAATCACTGTGCACTTCTTTGTCGGAGCCAAACGGGAAAAAGCTTTTTTCTTCAATCGCTTTTAACAACATCGCCTGTTCATCGAGGCCCAGTTCGGCAATTTCATCGAGAAACAACACCCCGCCATCGGCCTCGCGTAGCAGGCCGCTACGTGCCGCTTGCGCGCCAGTAAAAGCGCCTTTGACGTGGCCGAAAAGCGTCGACATGGCGTTATCGCCACGCAGCGTGGCGCAGTTGATGGCGACAAACTTACCCGCCACCAGGTGGCGTGACTGGCGTAGCTGGAAAATGCGTTTCGCGAGAAAGGATTTGCCCGCGCCGGTAGGCCCGGTGAGTAGAATCGGATCGGTTGAACGCAGAGAAACCCGCTCAATGCGATCGATAAGCTTATTGAAGGTGGCGTTGCGGGTTTCAATCCCGTCCTTAAGAAATGAAACGGACTGCTGTTGTTCACGCTGAAAACGGCTGGTTAGAGTGGCATAGCGGCTTAAATCCAGATCGATAACCGAGGCGGTACCGGCCGCGATCTGCTCGTCGGTGGCGCCTTTTGGCGCCGGGCCGGTCTGCAGCAAACTGGCGGGCAGATAGCGCGCCTCGGTCAACAGGAACCAGCAGATCTGCGCCACGTGCGTTCCGGTGGTGATATGCACCAGATACTCTTCATTGTCGGTATCGAACGGGTAGCGGGTCGCAAAATCAAGAAAGGCGGCATACACCTCTTCGAAATCCCAGGGATTGGCGATGGCTACAGCATGCGGATGTACTTCGGTCTGTGGCGAAACCAACGCCACATCTTCGGCGAGCTGCTGCGCCATGCCGATGTCACGCGGCTGATGCAGTAGTTCCAGCCGATCAATGGGCATTTCAGCTTGTTGGCACAACCCAACCGTTGGCCGCCACTTGCGAAAACGGTTGGCGCGCTTGCCACGTTTATCGAGCACCGTCCCCAGTACGCCAATAACCACCCGACGTTTTCTCATGATTTATCCCACAAGATAAAATTAGATACTTAAGGATAAAAATATATCTTTCTGCAGGCAATCGGAATAGATGCTTAATAAATAAAAGTCATTAATTTTCAGTTTGTTAAAAAATTATTTTGTTGTTTTACGTTTTTGGCACGCTTCTGGCAATAACTCTATTGTCAACGCGCTGAAATGCAGGGGGTTAAAACCCCGCCGGCGCTGTAGAAACGGCGCAGTCCGTTTTTCTGCCGCGTTCCGTCAGCAACTGACCACATAAGTGGAGGGTTCGATTCCCTCATTCATCTCCTCGATGAAACTGGTTGTAAATCAAAATAATAAACCGGGGAACTGCGTGTTTGGCGGTCCCCAAAGCAGGTTGCCGATAATAATGCCGGGCGCCAGGCAAAAGGGAGTTCCCCTGCCGCTTCGCCTTTGCATCCGCGCCTGCTCCATTTTTAAGGAACGAATAATGGCTAAGAAAATGACGATACGAAAAGGTCAATTAGGTCTGCTGGCGAAAGCGGGCGACTACTATCAGGTGCTGGAAGCCGGCGAGCATCGCTTACCGTGGTTTTCCACACCGGAAGTGCTGATCGTCACCACCGATGGCAGCGAAGTACCGCAGGCGTTGGCCGACTATATGCGCCGCTTCCAGCCTGAATGGATCGACCGTTACTGCCTGGCGGCTGATATGGCGGAAGAGGAAGCCGGCGCGCTGTATATCGATGGCGTACTGCAGGAGATCATCCCGCCAGCGACGCGCCGTCTGTACTGGCAATATGGCAATGCGCTGAAGCTGGTACGCATGGATACTCGCGAGGTGCTGGTACCCGCAGAGGTGATGAACGCGGTACTGCAACCTCGACGCAGCGGCGCGGTAAAAGGGCGTGAGTCGATACTGACGGTACAGGTTCCTGCCTGGCATGTTGGGGTGTTGAAAATTGACGGCCAGTTGCAGAAAGCTCTACCGCCCGGCTTGACTGCCTACTGGAAGATTAACCATCTGCTGGAAGCCGAAGTGGTGGATACTCGTCTGCAGGTGCTGGAGGTCAGCGGTCAGGAGATCCTGACCAAAGACAAAGTTAATTTACGCCTGAATCTGGCGGCGAACTGGCGTTATCAAGACGTGCTGACGGCATTTTGCCAGTTAACTAAACCGCTGGATCATCTGTATCGTGAACTGCAGTTCGCGCTGCGCGAAGCGGTCGGTACACGTACGCTGGATGAGCTTCTGGAAAATAAACAGATGATTGATGAAGTGGTGAGCGCGCAGGTGAAAGAGCGTATGGCGCCATTCGGCATCGAGATCGCCTCGTTGGGAGTAAAAGATATCGTCCTGCCAGGCGACATGAAGGCCATTTTGTCGCAGTTGGTGGAAGCGGAGAAATCGGCCCAGGCCAACGTTATCCGCCGCCGGGAAGAGACGGCGGCAACTCGTTCTTTATTGAACACGGCCAAAGTAATGGAAAACAATCCGGTCGCCCTGCGCTTAAAAGAGCTTGAAACGCTCGAACGCGTCGCGGAGCGAATCGATAAAATCTCCGTATTTGGCGGGCTGGACCAGGTATTACATGGACTTATCAACATTAATGGAGTGAACCATGGCGCATAACGATTATCACCTGCTGACGGCGGAAAATAGTGCGCCGATCAAAATGTGGACCCGCGGCGTGCCGGTAGAGCCGGAAGCTCGCGTCCAGTTGCTGAATACGGCAAAAATGCCGTTTGTCTTTAAACATCTGGCGGTGATGCCGGACGTGCATCTCGGGAAAGGCTCGACCATTGGCAGCGTGATCCCGACAAAAGGGGCAATCATTCCGGCGGCCGTCGGCGTGGATATTGGCTGCGGTATGATGGCGGTGCGTACTTCGCTCATTGCCAGCGATCTGCCGGATAACCTGGGCGGATTGCGCAGCGCGATCGAGCAGGCGGTACCGCACGGGCGAACTAATACGCGCTCCCGGCGCGATAAAGGCGCCTGGGAGACGCCGCCGCAGGAAGTCGATCAGCAGTGGTCGCTACTGGCTCCGCGCTTTAAGCGGCTGACGGACAAATATCCGCAGTTGTTGAAAACCAATAATCATCAGCATCTCGGAACATTGGGTACCGGCAATCACTTTATTGAAGTGTGTCTGGATGAACAGCAGCGGGTATGGGTGATGCTGCATAGCGGTTCGCGCGGCGTCGGTAATGCTATCGGCAACCTGTTTATTACCCTGGCGCAGAACGATATGCAGCAGCATATCGCTAATCTGCCGGACAGAAATCTGGCCTACTTTCAGGAAGGTAGCCCGCACTACGAGGATTACATCGAGGCGGTGGAATGGGCGCAGGATTTCGCCAGGCATAATCGCGAGGTAATGATGGCGCGGGTACTGGCGGCGCTATCGGCCATTGTGACGAAACCGTTTATGACCCAGCAGGAGGCGGTCAATTGCCACCATAACTATGTGCAGAAAGAGCGGCACTTTGGCGAAGAGGTTCTGGTCACGCGTAAAGGCGCGGTATCGGCGCAGAAGGGGCAAATGGGCATCATTCCCGGCTCAATGGGGGCAAAAAGCTTCATTGTGCGCGGATTGGGTAATAAAGAGAGTTTCTGCTCATGTAGCCACGGCGCAGGACGCGTGATGAGCCGAACGGCGGCGAAAAAGCGGTTCACCGTCGCAGACCAGATCCGCACGACCGCCCATGTCGAATGCCGAAAAGATAGTGAGGTGATCGACGAAATTCCGCTGGCTTATAAAGACATTGAGGCGGTGATGGACGCGCAATCGTCGCTGGTAGAGGTGGTACATACCCTGCGTCAGGTCGTCTGTGTTAAAGGATAAAAAATAATGAGTGAAAATAGCGTCGATGCCGCGATGCGCCAGCGCGTGCGGCGGCAGTTAGCCGACATAGAACAACGCTACCAGGTCAGGGTGCTGTATGCCTGTGAATCGGGTAGCCGCGGCTGGGGTTTTGCCTCGCCGGATAGCGATTATGATGTTCGCTTTTTATATGTTCATCAACCCGAATGGTATTTACGCGTGGAAGCGCAGCGCGATGTTATCGAACTGCCGATAGATGATGAGCTGGATGTCTGCGGCTGGGAGTGGCGCAAAGCGCTGGGGCTATTGAAAGCGGCGAACCCTACTCTTATAGAGTGGCTGGATTCACCGGTGGTGTATCAGCAGGACGCGTCGACAGTGGCGGCGTTAAAAGCGCTGGTGCCGCAGTGGTTTTCGCCGCTGCGCGCCCGTTGGCACTACTATTCAATGGCGCGGAAGAACTTTCGCGGCTACCTGCAGGGTGAGCAGGTACGGTTGAAAAAATACTTTTATGTACTGCGCCCGCTGTTGGCCGTGCGCTGGGTTGAAGCTGGTAAAGGCGTGCCGCCGATGCGTTTTAGCGAACTGCTGGCGGGTAGCGAACTGGAACCCGCACTGCGTAATGAAATCGATGAGCTGCTGGTTCGCAAACAACGTGCCGGCGAAGCAGAGTACGGTATACGACGCCCGCTTTTGCATGCCTTTATTCAACATGAGCTGGCGCGTGGCGAGGTAGCGCCGGAGCTGCCGGATAGCCGAACGGGGCGCGTTGAGCAACTCGATCGCTTGCTGATGAGCACGGTACTGGCGCCATAAAAAAGGCCCGGCTTCTGACGAAACCGGGCCTTTTGCTAACGGGCTTTCCCGTCGCGATTATTCAAACAAATTATGATGCAGCTTCTGCACCACTTTCTCCGCATCGTCGCCCGGCACCAGGAAGCACAGGTTGTGGCTGGATGCGCCGTAACAGATCATGCGGATATTGAACGGTTCCAGTACGCCAAACACCTCTTTACCGACGCCGCAGGCTTTCGACAACTCGTTGCCGATCAGGGCGACCAGCGCCAGATTTTCTTCCACTTCGACGCGGCACAGCGAAGAGAGCTCGGTCAGCAGCGCCTGGGTGAGCAGGGTGTCGCCAGCGGAGGTAGAACCGGTGGTGTCCATGGTCAGCGCAATGCTCACTTCCGAGGTGGTGATCAGATCGACGGAAATATTATGCCGCGCCAGAATACCGAACACTTCAGCAAGGAAGCCGCGGGAGTGCAGCATATGCAGGCTGTGCAGGGTCAGTAGCGTCTGACGACGACGCAGCGCCAGCGCGCGGAACAGCGGTGGATTTTCGGTTTTATGACAGACCAGCGTGCCGCCGGCTTTAGGTTCTTTACTGGAACCGACGAATACCGGAATATCGCTGCGTACGGCCGGCAGCAGGGTGGCCGGATGCAATACCTTGGCCCCGAACGTGGCCATCTCCGCGGCTTCAGCGAAAGCGATCACATCGATGCGTTTCGCCGCGGGCGCGACGCGCGGGTCGGTTGTGTAGATCCCTGGGACATCGGTCCAGATATCCACACGGCTGGCGTTTAAGGCCTCGCCGAGCAGCGCAGCGGTATAGTCGCTGCCGCCGCGACCAAGGGTAGTGGTGCGTCCTTTGGCTTCGCTGCCGATAAAGCCCTGGGTAATAACCAGGCCTTCTTGCAGGCGCGGCGCCAGTTGTTGTTGCGTTAGCTCCGCCAGCGCGGCGATATCCGGTTCGGCACGGCCGAAACGATCGTTGGTGCGCATCACTTTACGTACGTCGAACCACTGCGCCGCAATACCGCGTTCGCGCAGGATCTCAACGAACAGTAAGGTGGACATCAGTTCGCCGTGGCTCACCAGTTCATCGGTCAAGGCTTCCGAGCTGGCCAGCGAGGCGGCTTCCGCCAGGGTAGTAATGTTTTCCAGCAGACGTTCAATTTCTTCACGAATAACGTTGGGATAACGTAAACGCTCCAGAATATTGAACTGGATTTGGCGCATTTCATCGAGCTTAGCGAAACGTTCGGTGGGTTCCAGCCCTGCCGCTAAAGCAACTAAGATATTGGTAACGCCAGCCGATGCGGATAACACCACTACGCGGGTATTCGCATCCAGCAGCGCGACGTCGACGCTACGGTTCATCGCGTCGAAATCGGCCACGCTGGTGCCGCCGAACTTAGCAACAACTAAATCTGTCATAACAACCTCGTGTCAGGGGGCCTGACTTATTAAAACGATTCCTGAACAACCGCTCCTGGTTCGGGCTGGAAATAACCGGAGCGCTACAAAATGTCTTAATAAGCCAGGCCAAATTAACTCAGCCATGGCACAAGGGAAGAGCGAAAAGTAGGGTGGGCGCAGAGCGATAAACAAACTACGATGTCACCCAGAAGTGCTCCACCTTGTAGACCCGTTCGCCGATGACGCGCATCGGTTCGCGAGTATGAAACGCCCGACTGCGAACGCTTCTGGTGACAACCCAGGGGATTCAGCCCCTGTGGCCGGCGACAGACTTAACCAGATGTCTGTGCGCCTCGGCGTTGCTCCCCCTCACGTATTATCCCCGGACTGGTTCCTCCAATACGGTTACCTGGGCAACGCACCTCTTCTGGCAATTACTGACGTCTTTCACTATGCCTGGGGAGAGACTGGTCATTATACCCCCCAACGATACTCTTCGCTGTAGCGTGAAATGCGCGAGCAATACATACCTACGGTTCCGTAGGCAGTTCAGCTATATAAAGGCTTCCGGACGGGTATGTCAACGACAGGGTTATGCGGATTTTTCATGCATCGGCGGATAACAGAAAAAAGCCTAATGATCGCTATAATATGGGAGCTCTTTACCCTATTTCTGACCCCCGTCAACGGCATAACACAAAAATCATCACAATTTTCCGCCGCTGAGGCTACAATCGACCGAAGTCACATTTTTCAAATCAGAAGAGTATTGCTAATGAAAAATATCAACCCAACGCAGACCGCTGCATGGCAGGCATTACAGAAACACTTCGATGAAATGAAAGACGTCACTATCAGCGAGCTTTTCGCCAAAGATAGCGATCGTTTCTCTAAATTCTCCGCCACTTTTGACGATCTGATGCTGGTGGACTTCTCCAAGAACCGCATCACTGAAGAGACGCTGTCTAAGCTGCAGGATCTGGCGAAAGAGACCGATCTGGCCGGCGCTATCAAGTCGATGTTCTCCGGTGAAAAAATTAACCGTACCGAAGACCGCGCGGTACTGCACGTCGCACTGCGCAACCGCAGCAATACGCCAATTGTGGTTGACGGCAAAGATGTGATGCCGGAAGTCAACGCTGTACTGGAGAAGATGAAAGCCTTCTCCGAAGCGATTATCTCTGGTAGCTGGAAAGGCTATACCGGCAAACCGATCACCGACGTGGTGAACATTGGTATTGGTGGTTCAGACCTCGGCCCGTTCATGGTGACCGAAGCGCTGCGCCCGTATAAAAACCACCTCAACATGCACTTCGTTTCTAACGTTGACGGCACCCATATCGCCGAAGTGCTGAAAACGGTGAATCCGGAAACCACGCTGTTCCTGGTGGCTTCTAAAACCTTCACCACTCAGGAAACCATGACCAACGCCCACAGCGCGCGTGACTGGTTCCTGGCGACCGCGGGCGACGATAAACACGTGGCGAAACACTTTGCGGCGCTCTCCACCAACGCTAAAGCGGTCGGCGAGTTCGGTATCGATACGGCTAACATGTTTGAGTTCTGGGACTGGGTCGGCGGTCGTTACTCCCTGTGGTCCGCCATCGGTCTGTCTATCATTCTGTCCGTCGGCTTCGACAACTTCGTTCAGCTGCTGTCCGGCGCCCACGCCATGGACAAACACTTCTCTACCACGCCGGCTGAGAAAAACCTGCCGGTACTGCTGGCGCTGATTGGTATCTGGTACAACAATTTCTTCGGCGCCGAAACCGAAGCAATTCTGCCGTACGATCAGTACATGCATCGCTTTGCCGCTTACTTCCAGCAGGGCAACATGGAATCCAACGGTAAGTACGTTGACCGTAACGGCAACGTCGTGGATTACCAGACTGGCCCTATCATCTGGGGCGAGCCGGGGACTAACGGCCAGCACGCGTTCTATCAGCTGATCCACCAGGGCACCAAAATGGTACCGTGCGATTTCATCGCCCCGGCTATCACCCATAACCCGCTGTCTGACCACCATCAGAAACTGCTGTCTAACTTCTTCGCTCAGACCGAAGCGCTGGCCTTTGGTAAATCCCGCGAAGTGGTTGAGCAGGAATATCGCGATCAGGGTAAAGATCCGGCTCAGCTTGAGCACGTGGTGCCGTTCAAAGTGTTCGAAGGCAACCGTCCGACCAACTCCATCCTGCTGCGTGAAATTACCCCGTTCAGCCTGGGCGCATTGATTGCGCTGTATGAGCACAAAATCTTCACCCAGGGCGCGATCCTCAACATCTTCACCTTCGATCAGTGGGGCGTTGAGCTGGGTAAACAGCTGGCTAACCGTATCCTACCGGAACTGAAAGATGGCGCGGACGTCAGCAGCCACGACAGCTCTACCAACGGCCTGATTAACCGTTATAAAGCCTGGCGCGCATAAGCGCTGCGCAATTAAACTTTAATGCCGACCCTCGGGTCGGCATTTTTATTTATAGTCGCCGCAGCAGCCTCGCCGGGTTGCCCGCCCAAACGCCTTTCTCGGTGATGGATTTTGTCACCACGCTCCCGGCACCGATGACCACGCCATCGCAGATACTCACCGCCAGAATGGTGGCGCCGCTGCCGATAGACACGTCATTGCCGATTTCAATACGCCCCCAACTGTCGCGGTCGGCATTCGGTTTGCCATCGCGGAACATATCATTAGCGAACATCACGCCGTGGCCGATAAAACAGCGTTGGCCGATGGTGACGTATTCGCAGATAAAACTGTGGGACTGGATTTTGCTGTCCGCACCGATGCGCGTGTGCCCCTGAATCTCGACGAACGGCCCGATAAAGACGTTATCGCCAAGCTGGCAATCATAGAGGTTGGCGGGCTGGTATATGACCACGTTTTCGCCGCAGATGACGTTGCGAACGCCGGTATCGCGAAGCGTAAAAGGGGGAATATTTGGCTTATTCGACATGCTGCGCTCCTCGTTCAGATCTCATCGTATAGTGCCTGCAAAATGAGCAAGGAGGAACGGCGAAAAACGGTGGGGAAGGAGGCTGGAGGTTTTCCCCCAGCCAGGAGATTAACGAGCGAAGGCGATGGCTTCGATTTCGACGCCGGCGTCTTTCGGCAGTCTTGCGACCTCCACGCAGGAGCGCGCCGGAAAGGCGGCCTGATGTTCGGTAAAGAAAGCCTCATAGGCGGCGTTGATGGCGGCAAAATCCTGCAGGTCTTTGACAAACACTGTGGTTTTAACAATCTGCCCGACCGTGAGTCCGGCAGCTTCAACGATGGCTTTCACATTTTCCAGCGATTGCCGCGCCTGTTCGGCGATATCGCTGGGCATGGTGCCGTCCAGCGGATTAATCGGCAGCTGACCGGAGGTGATGGTCATCGCGCCGAGATTGACGCCCTGCACGTACGGGCCGATAGCGGCAGGCGCGTCAGCGGTGGTAATAATCATACGGGTTATCCTTCAAACGGTTACATAAAGTAATTCAACAACACCAGCGAGCCGACGCCGCTCACCACCACCCACACCAGGCCTAAACGGAAGCTGGCGAGCGTGCAAATAATGGCGGCGATCACCTTCGGATTCTTTAAGTCGAACTCCATGCTGGAATTCACGCTCAGGATCTGAATGGTGATAATGGCCGGCAGGACGGTGACCGGGACGAAGCGCAGCGTTTTGGTCACCCGCTCGGACATCTGGATTTTTCCGGCCAGGCCGATAAACGAAAATCGGATCAGGAAGGTCACGGCGGCCATACCCAAAGTCAGGGCGATAAAGTAGCTATTATTCATGTTCCAGCGCCTCCACGAGCGGCATGTCGGATTCGGCAATCGCTGCCTGTTTACGTTCTTCAGCCAGGTCGACGCACAGCCCGGCGAGCACGCCAAGCACTGAGGCGACGACAATACCCAGGGAGTAGGGCAGGATGACCAATAGCACGCCGGAGACGGCGGCCACCACGGCGGCGACGGTACAGGCCTGGCTCTTGATCTGTGGTACCACGATGGCGATAAAGGCGGCGACCATGGCGAAATCCAGACCATACTTTTCAATATTCGGGAATGAGGCGCCGACCAGCGCGCCGAGGAAATCGGCCAGTACCCAAATCGCCCAGAAGGTGATCATCGCCGAGCCATAAAACAGATACTTATCCTGCTTATTGCCTTCCATCTCTTTGACGGTGGTGGCGTACACTTCATCGGTCAGCGCGTAGGACATAAAGCATTTTTTAAAGAATGACGCTTCACGGACGGTACCGGAAATAGAGGCGCTGTACAGTACGTGACGTAGGTTAATTATTAATGTGGTGAATATAATAACCCCGAGCGTGGCGCCGGTTTTAAGCATATTTAATGCCAGCATTTGCGCGGAGCCGGCAATAACAATCGCCGACCATGCCGTACTCTGCCAGACGCTCATGCCCGCGCTAACGCTTAATGCGCCGACAATAAATGAAAATGGAAAGTCGCCGATGCACAGCGGCATAATGGCGCTGGCGCCGCGGAAGATGACTTTTTTATTCATCTGCTATACCTGCTAATTTATAAATAATAGTGTGGGTAGGGTAGGTTAATCAGGGCCTGAATGTTCAGGCCCGTTAAATATTATTATTTAGCGGCAATGATGCTGATGATTTCTTTATCGGTGAGGGCCATTGGTTTAATCACCAGGCGACACAGGTTATTAATAGTCTGCTCGACATCGGCGCAGACAATACCGTCATTGGCGCCAGCGCAGCTATTTTGCATTGCCATCAGTACCGCCTTAAAGGCGCTGGATACCACAGATGAGACTTTCATCGCACAGCTATTAGAGGCGCCATCACAAATCATGCCGGTAATATCGCTGACCATATTAATAATCGCGGTATTAATGGTGTTGATATCGCGGGTAAACAGCCAGGCCATCCCGGCAGCTGCGCCCATGGCGGCGGTTGAGGCCGCGCATAGCGCAGATAAGCGCGTATAACGAGAATGAATTGAGATGGCGGTGAGATGAGATAGAGACAAAGCGCGCGCCAGGGCCTCTTCATCGACGCCGAGATGCTCTGCAACCACCACTACCGGCATGGTTGCCGTAATGCCCTGATTGCCCGAACCGAAGTTAGACATTGCGACTACCGGTGCGCCGCCCATGCGGGCATCTGAAGCGGCGACGGTGTTGATGATCACCTTGCTTAACAGATCGTTGCTCATCAGGCCGTTTTTCACGGCGTCAGAAAAGGTACCGTTAATGTTCAGGCCATATTTTTTGGTTTTGCCTTCTGCCGCCAGCGCGGAGTTTAAGCGCGCGGCTTCGAGAATAAAGCGAATATCATTAAAGTCGGCGCTATTAATAAATTCGTAAGCCTGCTGTAGCGAAAATGTGGGCAGCGTTTCGTGCCGGGCGCTCGCATTCTGTTTTGCGCTTAATGGCTGTGGCTGGTCATTAATATAAAGTTCGACCACGTTGGTGTGGGTTCCTTTCACCACGACGCGACAGTTATTCTCGCCAGCAGAGAGGGTTAAATCGAGATGAATAAAGTCTGGGGTCTCTTCGACGGCAATATCAACGGCATTATTGGCGATCAGCTTCTGCGCCATTTCGACGTGTAGTGGGGTGATATCTTCCAGCGTTTTTAATCCCTTTTGCGGGTTGCCGCCAAATGCGCCAATTGCGGCGGCCAGCGCTACACCGCAAACGGTGGTGCCGGGAATAGTGACGCCCATCGCGTTCTTATAGAGATTGGCGGAAATAAAACCGCTAATTTTAGTGCAAGGCTGATCCAGATATTGTGCGGCGTAGGCGGCAGTGAAGGAAATAGCGACGGGTTCAGTACAACCTAAAGCCGGGGCAACTTCTTGTTTGAGCCATTTTACGTACAGGGAAGCGTTATCGGAGTTCATAATGATTTAATGTCCAAAATTAAATTTTATTCAACTGTGATAATGCTAAGACAAAGGATGAGAAAAATCTTACCCTAATAGCCCTATAAATAATGCGGATTAGAGAAAAATTTTATCTTGTGGCAGGTTTTAAGATATAACTGTTTCAAATAGTAAATGTTTTAAATTTCAGTTGGTTATTTGGTTTTATCCTAAGCGTAACGGATGATTTGGTTAACTTGCTCACAGCATTGTAGGAAGTAAAATTTTCTCTTAGTTGCATTTAGCGCATTGAAGGACCGATGCTGCTCGCAAAGCGAAGTAGATCTGGATCACACTTTTGCGCTATACAGATCAATAACGTTCATGCATTCGAGGTGTCACTATGCCGTCGGTATATCGTCCGCTGGTTAATTTTGTTGCGAAGGCCATGCAGGCCGTGCTCAACCTGGCGCTGCTGTGTCTGGGAATCATTCTGGTGGTGTTCCTGGGAAAGGAGACCCTGCATCTGGCGCACGTGCTGTTTACGCCGGAGCCGGTGAGTAAGTACAAGCTGGTTGAAGGGCTGGTGGTCTATTTTCTCTACTTCGAGTTTATCGCGCTGATTGTGAAATACTTTGAGTCCGGTTTTCACTTCCCGCTGCGTTATTTCGTCTATATCGGTATTACGGCGATTGTTCGGCTTATTATCGTCGACCATGAGTCGCCGATGGCGGTGCTGATTTACTCTGCGGCGATCCTTATCCTGGTGATTACCCTGTGGTTGTGTAATTCCAACCGTCTGAAACGGGAATAAAAAAAGCGGCCTCCAGGGCCGCTTGACCGACAATCACAAATGAAATTTATGTAGGGTCCAGTAGAGGATTGCAGTGGCATTTGCCCTACTTTTTCAGGGAGAGGTGGGCTGCCGTACCCGGTTGGGGTCGTGTACCACATCCCACCCTCTCTGAAATTTGGGGCGATAAAACAAGGGTCTAACATGATGAAACTTAACCTTTCACCCCGCCCGCCGTCAGGCCGTTAACCAACCAACGCTGAGCCAGCAGGAAGACGACGGTAATCGGAATCGCCGACAGTACCGCCGCCGCGGCGAAGTCGCCCCACAGGTAGTTCTGCGGATTGAGATACTGCTGCATCCCCACCGCCAGGGTATAGCTGTTCACATCGCGTAGCAGCAACGAGGCCACCGGCACTTCGGTAATCGCGGCGATGAACGACAGAATAAACACGACCGCCAGAATCGGCACCGACAGCGGCAGCAGCACCAGGCGGAAGGCCAGCCACGGAGTGGCGCCATCCAGCGCGGCCGCTTCTTCCAGTGAACCATCGATAGTTTCGAAGTAGCCCTTAATCGTCCAGACGTGCAACGCGATGCCGCCCATATAGGCGAAGATCACCCCGCCGTGAGTGTTGAGGCCGACGAAAGGCAGATACTGACCGAGGCGGTCGAACAACGCATACAGCGCCACCAACGACAGTACCGCCGGGAACATCTGGAAAATCAACATCCCTTTGAGCAGCGTCGCTTTACCCGGGAAGCGCATACGGGCGAAAGCGTAAGCGCAGGTGGTGGAGAGGGCGACGATGCCGATCGCAGTAATCCCGGCCACCTTAATTGAGTTCCACAGCCACAGCAGGACCGGGAACGGCGGCGGCGTTACCCGGCCATCGGCGTGTTCGACGCTGAAGCCTAATGCCAGACGCCAGTGCTCCCAGGAGATGGTATCCGGGATCAGGCTGCCGGTCGCGAAGTTGCCTTCGCGCAGCGAGATAGCGATAACCATCAGCAGCGGGAACATAATCGCGGCGATAAAAATCAGCAGCAGGAGATGCGTGGTAAATAAACGTAGCTTCTGCGATTTGGGTTGGACCATAGCCATTATCGTTATCTCCCTTAATCAAACTTCATGCGCGTGGCTTTCAGATTCACAATCGCTAACGCCCCAACCAGCAGGAAGATAAGCGTGGCGATAGCCGCCGCCAGGCCGAAGTCCTGACCGCCGCCGCCTTCAAAGGCGATGCGATAGGTGTAGCTCACCAGCAGGTCGGTATAACCGGCCGGCGTGGTGGTGCCGAGACGGTCCGGGCCACCGTTGGTTAACAGTTGAATCAGCACGAAGTTATTAAAGTTAAAGGCGAAGCTGGCGATCATCAGCGGCGTGAGCGGCTTGATCAGCAGCGGTAGCGTAATTTTAAAGAAGTTCTGGAACGGGCCCGCGCCATCCATCGCCGACGCCTCGTACAGATCGTCCGGAATCGCCTTCAGCAGTCCCATGCACAGGATCATCATGTACGGGTAGCCCAGCCAGGTGTTGACGATGATGATCATCGTGCGCGCGGTGGTTGGGTCGCTAAACCAGGCCGGTTTAATGCCGAACAGCGCGCTCAGCATCATGTTGATTTCACCAAAGCTCTGGTTAAACAGCCCCTTGAAAATCAGTATTGAGATAAATGACGGCACCGCATACGGCAGAATCAACAGCACGCGGTAAATCGCTTTGCCCTTCAACGCTTCCCACTGCACCAGGCAGGCCAGCACCATTCCCACGGCGACGGTCAAAATCACCGTCAGCACCGAGAACACCACGGTCCAGACGAAAATGGCGAAGAACGGCTTCTGGATCCCTTCATCCTGGAAAACGCGGGTGAAGTTATCCCAGCCGATGGTGACGGTATAACCCGGGCTCAGCTTCTCATTGCCCCAGCTGCCGTCGGCATTGATGGATTGATAAAAGCCGATGTCGGCGTTGGGGCGATATTTCACGCCGCTTTGGTTGTTGGTGAGCGTGCCGTCGTTAGCCAGCGCGTACAGCGGCTGGGTGCCGGAAAACTGGCGCAGTGAACTCATAATCACTTTGCTTTCATCCGGCAGCACGGCGGTCAGTTGGTTCAGCGCGGCGCGGTTCTGGGTGATTACGCGTAAATTCGCGCGTTCGCCTTGCGGCAGGGCATCGGCTTCTTTTAACGCCAGCTTCTGCTCGCCGCCAAATTTAAAGGCTTCAGAGAGATAATTTTTACCGCTTTCACCGTCCGTCAGCGCCAGCTGCCACTCATCGCCTGCCGGGTAGAGTGAGAAGTTATAGGCTTTGCCGGCCTGGAAAGAACGATCCATCAGTACCTGTTGGGCGCGTTCGAAGGTGAGCTGGTTGGTGCTGCTGTAGTTGGTGAAGGCGATGGCAATGGTGCAGATCAGCGGGAACAGAACAAACAGCCCCATCCCGGCGAGACCCGGATAAACATAGCGCCAGGCGTAAGCCTTGCGATTGGAAAAGATATACAGGCCAACCGAGCTTAAAATCAGCGTCATGATGGCGAACAGGTACTCCCCCTGGGCGTACATTAAAACAACAAGGTAACCCACCAGCAGGCACAGCAAACCAATCACAGACCATGTGAGTTGCGGGCTTTGCCACCAGTGTTTCTTTTTAACGGCATCCATGGGGATCATCCTCTACAACGTTAAATATCTGTCGACAAGAGTGCCTGATGGCGCTGTGCTTATCCGGCCTACAAAGCGTGTAGGCCGGATAAGGCATTTATGCCGCCATCCGGCACGTGTGCGACGGTATTACTTGGTGATACGGCCCTGTGCATCCTTCAGCGCGGCATCGACGGTCTGACGGCCGCTTGCGGCGTTGATAACCGCGGTACGGACGGCATACCAGAACGCCGACATCTGCGGGATGTTCGGCATGATTTCGCCTTTCTGGGCGTTAGCCATGGTGGCGGCGATACGCGGGTCTTTCTCCAGCTTCTCCTGGAAGGATTTCAGCGCCACGGCGCCCAGCGGTTTATCGTTGTTCACCGCTTCCAGGCCCGGATCGGTCATCAGGTAGTTTTCGAGGAACTCTTTCGCCAGTTCTTTATTCGGACTGGCGGCGTTAATCCCGGCGCTCAGTACGCCAACGAACGGTTTAGACGGTTTGCCTTTGAAGGTCGGCAGCAGAGTGACGCCGTAGTTAACCTTGCTCTTGTCGATGTTAGACCACGCCCACGGACCGTTGATGGTCATCGCGGTTTCGCCTTTGTTGAACGCCGCTTCCGCGATGGAGTAGTCGGTGTCGGCGTTCATGTGTTTATTTTTGATGAGGTCGACCAGGAAGGTCAGACCGGCTTTTGCCCCGGCGCTATCGACGCCGACGTTTTTCACGTCGTATTTGCCGTTTTCAAACTTAAACGCGTATCCACCATCGGCGGCGATCAGCGGCCAGGTGAAGTACGGTTCTTGCAGGTTGAACATCAGCGCGCTCTTGCCTTTCGCCTTCAGCGCTTTATCCAGCGCCGGGATCTCTTCCCAGGTTTTCGGCGGGTTCGGGACCAGGTCTTTGTTATAAATCAGCGACAAGGCTTCCACCGCTACCGGGTAAGCGATCAGCTTGCCGTTGTAACGTACGGCATCCCAGGTGAACGGATAGAGTTTGTCCTGGAACGCTTTATCCGGGGTGATTTCCGCCAGCAGACCGGACTGCGCGTAGCCGCCAAAGCGGTCATGCGCCCAGAAGATGATATCCGGGCCGTCGCCGGTCGCTGCAACCTGCGGGAACTTCTCTTCCAGCTTATCCGGATGTTCTACGGAAACTTTAATGCCGGTATCTTTTTCGAACTTTTTACCCACTTCAGCGAGGCCGTTATAGCCTTTATCGCCGTTAATCCAGATAACCAGCTTACCTTCTTCAATTTTTGCGAGGGCAGAGGCGGAAAACATCATCGTCGTCAATGCAGACAGCGCGAGGATGCGAGCGCCAGTTTTGATTTTCATATACCCGTCCTATTTGGTGATGTGCTCGTGGATACACTTGAGTGGTTTAACGCTGATGAGTTTCCTTTTTTAACAACCTCTTTCCATCCTCCCTATGTCTACGCCCCGCCCGCCGTTTATGTGATCCGTATTGCAGAAATGCCGGTAATGGGCCCTGGAGCACATAAAAAAGCCACCGTTTTTGTCGCTTCGATCACGAAATGACCTTTTGCCGGGAACTTCCGGCGGCGAGAGGCAATTTCTCATCCTCCCGTCTCCTCCCCCATCAAAAACCCGGGGGGTGGAGGATTTGCCAACGTAATGAATGCCGCATAGTCAGCCCATCTTGAATGTGTCTTTAAGTGACAGGTTGTAACGAAGGGAGAAGGGCATGGCGAGCGTACAGCTACGAAATGTAACGAAAGCCTGGGGCGACGTGGTGGTATCTAAAGATATCAATCTCGAGATCCAGGATGGGGAGTTCGTCGTGTTTGTAGGACCGTCGGGCTGCGGCAAATCCACCCTGCTGCGTATGATTGCCGGACTGGAAACGGTCACCAGCGGCGATCTGTTTATTGGCGATACCCGAATGAACGATGTGCCGCCCGCCGAGCGCGGCATCGGCATGGTATTCCAGTCTTATGCGCTCTATCCCCACCTTTCCGTTGCCGAAAATATGTCTTTTGGCCTGAAACTGGCCGGGGCGAAAAAAGAGGTGATTAACCAGCGCGTGACTCAGGTCGCCGAGGTCTTACAGCTGGCGCACCTGCTGGAGCGTAAGCCGAAAGCGCTCTCCGGCGGCCAGCGTCAGCGCGTGGCCATCGGCCGCACCCTGGTCGCCGAGCCGCGGGTTTTCCTGCTTGATGAGCCCCTGTCCAACCTCGATGCCGCGCTGCGCGTGCAGATGCGTATCGAAATCTCCCGTCTGCATAAGCGCCTTGGTCGCACGATGATTTACGTCACCCACGATCAGGTGGAAGCCATGACCCTGGCCGACAAAATCGTCGTGCTGGATGCCGGCCGCGTCGCGCAGGTCGGGAAACCGCTGGAACTCTATCACTATCCGGCAGACCGCTTCGTCGCGGGCTTTATTGGCTCGCCGAAGATGAACTTCCTGCCGGTCAAAGTCACCGCGACCGCTATCGAACAGGTACAGGTCGAACTACCGAACCGCCAGCAGGTCTGGCTGCCGGTAGACAGCGCCCACGTTCAGGTCGGCGCCAATATGTCTTTGGGCATCCGCCCGGAACACCTGCTGCCGAGCGACATCGCCGATGTCACCCTTGAGGGCGAAGTGCAGGTGGTCGAACAGCTTGGTCACGAAACGCAAATTCATATCCAGATCCCCGCCATCCGTCAGAACCTGGTGTACCGCCAGAATGACGTGGTGTTGGTAGAAGAGGGAGCCACATTCGCCATCGGTTTGCCGCCGGAGCGCTGCCATTTATTCCGTGAGGATGGCACCGCTTGTCGTCGGTTGCATAAAGAGCCGGGCGTATAAGGTTCCCCATTAAAAGAAGACGCGAACCCAGCGCGCAGCCAACCATGCGGCGGCCGACGGGGAAGTGTTCAAAGAAAAGCAATGATCTCAGGAGATAGAATGATGATTACTCTGCGCAAACTTCCACTGGCGGTAGCCGTTGCGGCGGGCGTGATGTCTGCCCAGGCGCTGGCTGTCGATTTCCATGGCTACGCGCGTTCCGGCATTGGCTGGACCGGCAGCGGCGGCGAACAGCAGTGCTTCAAAGCGACCGGTGCTCAAAGTAAATACCGTCTTGGTAACGAATGTGAAACCTATGCGGAACTGAAGCTGGGCCAGGAATTGTGGAAAGAAGGTGATAAGAGTTTTTATTTCGATACTAACGTTGCCTATTCCGTGAATCAGGAAGATGACTGGGAAAGCACCTCTCCGGCGTTCCGTGAAGCCAACATCCAAGGTAAAAACCTGATCGACTGGCTGCCGGGCTCCACGCTGTGGGCGGGTAAACGCTTCTATCAGCGTCATGACGTTCACATGATCGACTTCTACTACTGGGATATCTCCGGCCCGGGCGCAGGTCTGGAAAACGTTGACCTTGGCTTCGGTAAGCTCTCTCTGGCCGCTACCCGTAACTCAGAAAGCGGCGGTTCATATACCTTCTCCAGCGATGACACCAAAAAATATGCAGCGAAAACTGCCAACGACGTCTTTGATATTCGTCTGGCGGGCCTGGAAACCAACCCGGGCGGCGTGCTGGAGTTAGGTGTCGATTACGGCCGTGCTAACCCGCAGGATGACTACCGCCTGGAAGACGGCGCGTCGAAAGACGGTTGGATGTGGACCGGTGAACATACACAGTCCATCTGGGGCGGCTTCAACAAGTTTGTCGTTCAGTACGCCACTGACGCGATGACCTCCTGGAACAGCGGTCACTCTCAGGGGACCAGCATTGATAACAACGGCAGCATGATCCGCGTTCTGGATCACGGCGCGATGGACTTCAACGATGACTGGGGCCTGATGTACGTTGCGATGTACCAGGATGTGGATCTGGACAGCAACAACGGTTCTACCTGGTACACCGTGGGTGTTCGTCCGATGTACAAATGGACGCCGATCATGAGCACCCAGCTGGAAATCGGTTACGACAACGTGAAATCCCAGCGTACCAGCGAAAACAACAACCAGTACAAAATTACTCTGGCTCAACAATGGCAGGCAGGCAACAGCGTGTGGTCTCGTCCGGCTATCCGTATCTTCGCAACCTACGCGAAGTGGGATGAAAACTGGGGTTACAGCAACGCCTCCGGTCTGCAGACCAAAGACAGCAGCGGAAGCGGCGCTTTCACCTCCAGCCGTGGTGACGACAGCGAAGTTACCTTCGGTGCCCAGATGGAAGTGTGGTGGTAATACCGCCTGTAAGACGGTTGTAACCTGGGAGGGGCGTCGGCCCCTCCTGACTATTCAAGGTTAGCGCGCTATTGCCTGGCTACCGCTAAACCGATGCTATCCAAGGTGAGAAGAATGAAAATGAAGAAAACTCTCGTCGCTCTGTGTTTATCCGCAGGGATGTTGGCATGCGTGCCGGGGATGAGCCTTGCCGATGTTAACTTTGTACCGCAGAACACCAGCGCCGCGCCGTCTATTCCAGCCAGCGCGCTGCAGCAGCTGATCTGGACGCCTGCCGATCAATCGAAAACTCAGAACGTAGATTTAACTACCGGCGGCCAACGCCTGAATGTTCCGGGGATTGTCGGACCGGTCGCCGCCTGGAGCGTGCCGGCTAATATCGGTGAGCTGACCTTGACCCTCGACAGCGAGCTGAACAAACATAAGCAGATTTTTGCGCCGAACGTGCTGATTCTCGACCAGAACATGACGCCCGCGGCGTTCTTCCCCAGCAACTACTTCACCTATCAGCAACCGGGGGTGATGACTGCCGATCGCCTGGGCAGCGTGATGCGCCTGACCCCGGCGTTGGGCCAGCAGAAGCTCTATGTGCTGGTGTTTACCACTGAAAAAGATCTCCAGCAGACCACGACATTGCTGGATCCGGCGAAAGCCTATGCCAAAGGCGCTGGCAATGCGGTGCCGGATATCCCGGACCCGATCGCCAAACATACCACCGATGGCGTGCTGAAGCTGAAAGTGAAAACCAACAGCACCTCCAGCGTGCTGGTGGGCCCGCTGTTCGGCTCCTCCGGCCCGGGCCCGGTCACCGTTGGCAATACCGCGGCGCCGGTAGCCGCGCCAGCCGCTGCCGCCCCAGCAGCCAAAAGCGAACCGATGCTTGACGATACCGAAACCTACTTCAACAACGGTATTAAGCAGGCGGTGAAACAAGGTGATATCGACAAAGCCCTGAAATTGATGAACGAAGCTGAACGCCTCGGCTCGAAATCTGCTCGTTCCACCTTTATCAGCAGTGTAAAAGGCAAGGGGTGACCGTCTCCCCACAATGCTGATGTTTAGGCACAGCCTTTAGGTGCGTCCGCCTGGACGCACTTTTTTTTCTCGCGCAGCGGCAACTGTTGCATGCCTGTTGCGCGGATGATCGTATATTGACGTTTGCCCGCCCTCAAAACGCTATTCTGCGATACAATGCCTGCACGTTTTGTACCGGAGAATCAGGCATGCCACATCCTGCGCTTACGCAACTGCGTGCGCTGCGCTATTTTGCCGCCATACCCGAGCTGGACGCGCCGCTGCGCGACTGGCTGTTGCTGGAAGACTCAATGACCAAACGCTTTGAGCAACAAGGGAAAAAGGTCACCGTGACCATGATTAACGAAGGTTTCGTCGGGCGCGACGCGCTGGTGGGCGAAGAAGCCCTGCTGCCGGAAGAGGCGCGGTATTGGCTGCGGGAGATCATTCTTTGCGCCGATGGCGAACCCTGGCTTGCCGGTCGTACTCTCGTGCCGGAATCGACGCTATGCGGCCCGGAATTAGCCCTGCAGCAGTTGGGGCAGATGCCGCTGGGCCGGTATCTGTTTACGTCGTCGACGTTAACCCGTGATTTTATTGAGATTGGCCGTAGTGCACAGCTGTGGGGGCGACGTTCCCGTCTCCGGCTGAGCGGCAAACCGCTGCTGCTGACAGAGCTTTTTCTGCCTGCATCGCCATTGTATTAAGAGGAAGAGAAAATGGAGTGGAGTCTGACGCAGAATAAGCTGTTGGCGTTTCACCGCCTGATGCGTACTGACAAACCAATCGGCGCGCTATTGCTGCTGTGGCCGACGCTGTGGGCGTTATGGGTGGCTTCACCCGGGGTACCGCCGCTGTGGATTCTGGCGGTATTTGTCGCTGGCGTCTGGTTGATGCGCGCCGCCGGCTGCGTCGTGAATGACTATGCCGACCGTAAATTTGATGGTCACGTTAAGCGTACGGCTCGCCGGCCGTTACCAAGCGGCGAGGTCACGGAAAAAGAGGCGCGCGTATTATTCGCGGTGCTGGTGGGGCTCTCCTTCCTGTTGGTGCTGACGCTCAATACCATGACCATCCTGCTGTCGGTCGCGGCGCTGGCGCTGGCCTGGGTCTACCCCTTTATGAAGCGCTACACCCATCTGCCGCAGGTGGTGCTGGGCGCGGCCTTTGGTTGGTCGATCCCGATGGCGTTCTC
>OKQK01000054.1_pt1 | contig 50668 bp, 40 predicted proteins | sample 1609911 | NCBI WGS metagenome assembly OKQK01 (sample SAMN04436595, study PRJEB24849) | human gut metagenome | biome: human gut; feature: NICU; material: stool | host: Homo sapiens | place: USA: Saint Louis, MO | collected 2009-11-17 | reverse complement strand
CCTGTTTTTCAATGTCGGCCGCCAGCGTCGGCAACTGCTTCAGTTCCGCCGCGCTGAACAACTCGCGGCGAATTTCCACGCCATCGGCGCCGGAACCGGCGATAAAGGGTAATACGGCGGACTGCCCGCCAAGCGCTTTAACGTGGTCGTTGCCATAAGCGGCGGTGACGACAATGATTTTTCTGGCCATTGAAAAAACTCCTGGCGTGGTGGGGCTTAACTCCCTATTACGCTAGATGGTACCGGTTCCAAAAGAAAGGCCAGGATGTTTAATTTATGATCGTCATCACGATGAATCGTTAACGAGACGTTGATCCCCGGACAATAAGCTCGCCGGAGAAGACCCGCTCGCAGATGGGGTCGCTGCCGCCTTCGATACGCCTGACGACCTGTTCGACCGAAGCATAGCCAATCTGCCAGGTTGGCTGTTTGAGGGTGGTAATACCGACGCCCGCCAGCTCCGCCCATTCCAGCTCATCGAAGCCCAGCAGGCCAATATCGCTGCCCCAGATGAGGTCAACGCGCTTCAGTGAACGGGCGACCTGTAACGTCAGGGCGCCATTGGCGGAAATCACCGCTTTGCGCATTCCGCGGTGGCGGGCGTGGAACTGGCGCAGGACGTTATCCATCATGGCGCCGTCGTTGAGCGGCACCTCGGCGTTTTCCGCCACCACGCCAGCATAGCGCTGTAGGGTCGCGCGAAAGGCGTCCAGGCGCTCGCGGCGGGTGTTTACGGAGCCGATTGGCTCGCTTAAAAACAACAGCGCTTCAAAACCCTTTTCCACCAGATGTTCGGTGGCGGTGGTGGCGGCCTGAGTGTTATCCAGCCCCACGACATCACAGGCGAAATCGGGGATTTTACGGTCGATAAGCACCATCGGTAGCGAGGATTGCTGCAGGCGGTTGAGGCCTTCTTCGCGCATGCCGACCGCATTAACCACAATTCCTTCAACCTGATAGCTACGCAGCAGGTCAAGGTAGTGCAGCTCCTGATCGACCTCGTTGTTGGTATTACATACCAGCAAGGTGAAGCCTTTTTCGCGGCAGGCGGCTTCAATCCCGCTTAACACGTTCACGGAGTAAGGGTTGGTGATATCGGCGATGATCAGGCCAATCAGGCGGGTACGGCCATGTTTGAGGCCACGGGCCATCAGGCTGGGACGGTAGTTGAGCTCGGCAATCGCTTTTTCAATCCGCGCCAACAGATCGTCGGATAGCAGATGCTTTTCGCCGTTGAGATAGCGTGAAATACTGGTTTTACCGGTCTTCGCGGCTTTCGCCACGTCGCTGATGGTTGCTCGCGCCGCTTTCGCCATGATGGCTTCCTTTGCTGAAAATCTGCCAACACCTTAGCGCGAAAAATAGCGATATCAAGCATTTTGCCCGGCAGGGAGGCTGCCGGGCCGGAAACGAGAAGATTACTGCAGCGGGCTGAGGGTAATTTCCACGCGACGGTTCTGCGCTTTGCCTTCCGCCGTGCTGTTGCTGGCGATCGGGTTCGCCGGGCCCATGCCGGTAGTGCGAATACGGTTGGCCGCTACGCCCTGAGTGATGAGCGCGCTGGCGACGCTGTCGGCACGCTGTTGCGACAGACGCATGTTCAGATCGTTGCTGCCGGTGCTGTCGGTGTAGCCGACGACGTTAACGGCGGTTTTCTCGTACTCTTTCAGTACCATCGCGACGCCGGTCAGGGTGTTGGCCCCTGCAGGTTTCAGGTTGGCGCTGCTGCTGTCAAAGGTGACGTTATTCGGCATGTTAAGCACGATGTTGTCGCCATTTCGCGTCACGCTGACGCCGGTTCCCTGCATTTTTTCGCGCAGTTTCGCTTCCTGCACGTCCATGTAGTAACCGATGCCGCCGCCGAGCGCCGCGCCTGCCGCTGCGCCAATCAGCGCGCCTTTGCCGCGGTCATGTTTGGAAGAGGAGAGCGCGCCGACGCCTGCGCCTACTAAGGAGCCGATACCCGCGCCGATGCCGGATTTTCCCGCTTCGCGTTCGCCGGTATAAGGGTTGGTAGTACAACCAGAAATAGCCAGTGTGCCGCTAACGATAGCAGCAATCATGAGTACGCGTTTTTTCATCTTATTTCCTTAATCCTTTTTATTCTTTGCCACCGCAAGCGTGACGGTTGATTATGACGTCCGAATACGGAGAAAATTCCCCGTAGGGTATCTCTTTTTGTAAGTAACATTGAACGGTTGACTAACAAACCGTCACAACACCTGCATTCGCTGACCCAGGAGCCTGCTTTGCCAACTTCATCTGCAACTAAAACCATCTTAACCGCGGCCCACTGGGGGCCAATGCTAGTGGAGACGGATGGTGAAAATGTGATTTCGTCCCGCGGCGCGCTGGACACCCCCTTCGCCAACTCGCTGCAAACAGCGGTGCGCGAACAGGTGCACAGTAAAACTCGCGTTCGCTATCCGATGGTGCGAAAAGGCTATCTCGCCTCGCCGCAACAGCCGCAGGGCGTACGCGGCCAGGATGAATTCGTGCGGGTAAGCTGGGAGCAGGCACTTGATCTGATTGATGCCCAGCATCGACGGATCCGCGAAAGCTACGGCCCGCAGTCGATTTTCGCCGGTTCCTATGGCTGGCGTTCTAACGGCGTGTTGCATAAGGCGGCAACCCTGCTGCAGCGCTATATGAGTCTTGCCGGGGGCTATACCGGACACCTCGGCGATTATTCAACCGGCGCGGCGCAGGCGATCATGCCTTATGTGGTTGGCGGTAATGAAGTTTATCAACAGCAAACCAGCTGGCCGCTTATCCTGGAGCACAGCGAGGTGGTGGTGTTGTGGAGCGCTAATCCGCTGAATACGCTGAAAATCGCCTGGAACGCCTCGGATGAACAGGGGATCCCCTGGTTTGATCGCCTGCGCCAGAGCGGCAAGCGGTTGATCTGTATCGATCCTATGCGATCGGAAAGCGTTGATTTCTTTGGCGAATCGATGGAATGGATCGCGCCGCATATGGGCACTGACGTTGCGTTGATGCTGGGGATCGCCCATACCCTGGTAGAGCATGGCTGGCAGGACGATGAATTCCTCGCCCGCTGTACCAGCGGTTATGACATTTTCGCCCGCTATTTGAGTGGTGAAAGCGATGGCGTCGCCAAAACCGCCGAATGGGCGGCGGCAATCTGCGGCGTAGCGGCGGAAAAAATCCGCGAACTGGCGAAACTTTTCCACGAAAACACCACCATGCTGATGTCCGGCTGGGGCATGCAGCGCCAGCAGTTTGGCGAGCAAAAACACTGGATGCTGGTGACGCTGGCGGCGATGCTAGGGCAGATTGGCACGCCCGGCGGCGGTTTTGGTCTTTCTTACCACTTTGCCAACGGCGGCAACCCCACGCGCCGCGCCGCGGTGCTGGCCTCCATGCAGGGTAGCGTAGCGGGCGGCGTAGACGCGGTGGAAAAAATCCCGGTTGCCCGCATCGTTGAGGCCCTGGAAAACCCCGGCGCAAGCTATCAGCACAACGGGATGACGCGGCGCTTTCCCGACATCCGCTTTATCTGGTGGGCGGGCGGCGCCAACTTTACCCATCATCAGGATACCAACCGCCTGATTCAGGCCTGGCAGAAGCCGGAGCTGATTGTGATTTCCGAATGCTTCTGGACCGCCGCCGCGCGCCATGCTGATATCGTCTTACCGGCGACCACTTCGTTTGAGCGTAACGATCTGACCATGACCGGCGACTACAGCAATCAGCATCTGGTGCCGATGAAGCGGGTGGTCGCGCCGCGCGATGAAGCGCGCGACGATTTCGATGTTTTTGCCGATCTGAGCGAACGCTGGGAGGCGGGCGGCCGCGAACGCTTCACCGAAGGAAAAAACGATTTGCAATGGCTGGAGACCTTCTACCAGATTGCCGCCCAGCGTGGGGCGCAGCAGCAAGTGACGCTGCTGCCGTTTGCCGAATTCTGGCAAGCGAACCAGCTAATTGAAATGCCGGAAAATCCGGATAACGCCCGTTTCTCCCGCTTCGCGGCATTTCGCGCAGACCCGCAGGCTAACCCGTTAAAAACCGCGAGCGGAAAAATTGAAATTCACTCGCCGACCATTGCCGGGTTTGGCTATGCCGATTGTCCGCCGCACCCGATGTGGCTCGAACCTGACGAGTGGCACGGCAACGCCGAGGTGGGTCAGCTGCAGGTGCTTTCCGCCCATCCGGCGCACCGCCTGCATAGCCAGTTGAACCAGACTTCGCTGCGAGAACGCTACGCCGTCGCCGGGCGTGAACCGCTGACTATCCATCCGCTGGACGCGCAGGCGCGCAATATCGCCGACGGCGATCTGGTGCGGGTGTGGAATTCACGTGGTCAGGTACTGGCCGGCGCGGAGGTCACGGAAGGTATTCGCCCGGGGGTGATTTGCCTGCATGAAGGCGCGTGGCCGGATATCGACCCCGATGCCGGAATTTGCAAAAACGGCGCGGTGAACGTGCTGACGAAAGATATTCCGACCTCGCGTCTGGGCAACGGTTGCGCCGGGAATACGGCGCTGGCATGGCTGGAAAAATATGATGGACCCGCGCTGGCGCTCAGCGCATTTGACCCGCCGGCCAATGCATAATCCAGGTCGGATGCTGGGTGTCGTCCTGCCACGCGCAGTCTTCTATACGGAAGCCCTGCGCGTGGTAGAAATTCACCGCCCGCACGTTTTTCTGATAAACCTCCAGACTTAGCCAGTCGTAGTGCTGCTTGACCTCATCAAGCAGCGCGCGGCCGATACCGTGGCGGATCGCTTGCGGGGTGACGAAAAGCGCCCCGACGAAGCGCGAATCCATCACGCTGACAAACCCTTTCAGCGCATCATTCTCCTGCCACACCCAGGTGGCGGCGGCGGGAAGATAGACATCGCGCACGACTTCCAGACTCTCCCGCCAGTAGCTTTCAGCAATGAACGGATGCGCGTAAATCGTGCTTTCCAGCCATAACTCGAGTAGCGGGCCGGTCTCCGTGGCATCCCATTTTTGGATCATGCTGGTCTCCCGGGGTAGCAACAGCAAGCGGTCACGTGATCGTTGACTAACCCGCAGGCCTGCATAAATGAATAACAGATAGTGGAGCCGACGAATTTAAAGCCGCGCTTTTTTAGCGCCTTAGATAGCGCATCGGAGGCTGGTGTGGTGGTGGGAATTTCGGCGAGCGTCGCCGCATGGGTAATTTGCGGCTGATTATCGACAAACGACCAGACGAAATCGCTGAATGCTTCACCGTTGGCTTCCATGGCGAGAAACGCCCGCGCATTGCCGATGATGGCCTGGATCTTTCCCCGATGGCGGATAATGCCCGCATCCTGTAGCAGGCGCTCGACGTCTGCTTCATCCATGGCCGCTACGCGAACCGGGTCAAACTGGTGAAAGGCCTGACGATAGTTTTCACGTTTTTTCAGAACCGTGATCCACGAGAGCCCCGCCTGCTGGCCTTCCAGGCAGATCATTTCAAACAGCTTTTGCGGCGTTCTCTCGGCGACTCCCCATTCGTTATCATGATACTGGATATAAAGAGGATCCTGGCTTACCCATCCGCAACGTTGCATGTTTCTCTCCCTTTCGTCAGAAAACTTTTTCATCCGCCTTGACGGCTGAAAGATAAAGATAATAGTTAATACAGGGAAACCACTTCCCATCAACTCCTTATACTTCAAGTTGCGTAGAAGTGGGCGGCAGCTCGAATTATTTTGAGTATAAAAACACAGCAACATTGCCGATTCGGCTCTTTTGGAGTCGCATTAATGATAATAAAGAAATGCAATGGCCTCCGGGGTGGGTTGATCCCGGCGTGCATCACTATCTGGGTGTCGTGTGTTTCATGCGCTAATGCCTGGCAACAGGAATATATCGCTAACGATACAAAAAGTAATACGTCCGAACGCTATACATGGGATAGCGATCACCAACCGCGTTATGAAGATATTCTCGCCGAGCGAATGAGAGCGTCAGAAGCCCCAGCAGGGCTGGCGTTGAATCAGGCCCTGGCGCCGCCTGATTTGAGTCACGGCATGAGCGTCGGATGGAACTATTCACTGGCCAGCGGCGTGACCTCCGGGCCGGTCGCCAGCTTGCGTAGCGATCTCAATCCGCCGCCAGCGACGCGTCGCGCGGGCGAAAGTATTTACGTCAACACGCTCGGCTGGCGTATGGACTATCAGCAGCTGTGGGGCGTGCATCCATGGGCGCAGGTGAGCTATAACCAGTCTATCTCTATCGACAACAATGCGTCGATTAGCCGTGGCAAAGACGGTAGCTGGGGCGACGTTACGCTAGGCGCCGATATGCCGCTGGGTTCGCATCTGGCGGCATGGGCCACGCTTTCGCAGGCAGATAATGTGCCATCGGGTGAAAATACGCTGTATCTGATGGGGGTCAGCGCCAATTTCTAAATGATTTTGTTACGCATTTGAAACGCAGTCGTTATTGTTAAATCTCAGTAACGGCGCGTTTCTGTGAGATAGCGCACACTAACTTGTTGGTGAAAATTTAGGGAATGAATGTTTTGCAATGCCATTCATTCCGCCATAAATGCATTTCATTCCTCGTTGATGGCAGTTCATGCCGTTTTCCCCCACCGGATTTGGGGATTTGGGTATTGTGGCGGCAGTTAATCCTTCAGGACATCTGCTATGAACGCTGCAAACACTCAATATACCCGTTGGCTCACGCTGATTGGCACGATCATTACGCAATTCGCACTGGGATCGGTTTATACATGGAGTTTGTTTAATAGTTCTCTGGCCAACAAACTGGACGAGCCAGTAAGCCAGGTGGCATTTTCCTTCGGCCTGTTAAGTCTCGGGCTGGCATTATCCTCTTCCGTTGCCGGTAAATTGCAGGAACGCTTTGGCGTGAAACGCGTCACCATGGCCTCCGGTATCCTGCTTGGCGCCGGCTTTTTCCTCACTGCCCATGCCAACAGCCTGATGATGCTGTGGCTGAGCGCTGGCCTGCTGGTCGGTCTGGCGGACGGCGCGGGCTATTTACTGACGTTATCTAACTGCGTGAAGTGGTTCCCGGAGCGTAAAGGTCTGATTTCCGCCTTCTCGATTGGCGCTTATGGCCTTGGCAGCCTCGGTTTTAAATTTATCGATAGTCACCTGTTGGCGACGGTCGGGCTGGAAAAAACCTTTGTTATCTGGGGCGCTATCGTGCTGGTGATGATTGTCTTTGGCGCGATGCTGATGAAAGATGCGCCTAATCATCCCGCGACGACCACCGCGAACGGCGTTGTCGAAAATGATTTCACCCTCGCTGAATCCATGCGTAAACCACAGTACTGGATGCTGGCGGTGATGTTCCTGACGGCCTGCATGAGCGGCCTGTATGTGATTGGCGTCGCCAAAGATATCGCACAGGGCATGGTACATCTCGACGTGGCGACGGCGGCGAATGCGGTTACCGTGATTTCTATCGCCAACCTGAGCGGCCGTCTGGTTCTGGGCATCCTGTCTGATAAGATCTCCCGTATCCGCGTGATTACTATCGGTCAGGTGGTCTCTCTGGTCGGTATGGCGGCCCTGCTGTTCGCCCCGCTGAATGCAATGACCTTCTTTGCGGCGATTGCCTGCGTGGCCTTTAACTTCGGCGGCACCATTACCGTCTTCCCGTCGCTGGTGAGCGAATTCTTTGGCCTCAATAATCTGGCGAAAAACTATGGCGTGATTTACCTCGGCTTCGGTATTGGTAGTATCTGCGGTTCGCTGATTGCCTCCGTGTTCGGCGGCTTCTATGTCACCTTCTGCGTCATCTTCGCTCTGCTGATTTTGTCGCTGGCGCTCTCCACCACTATTCGCCAGCCGAAAAGCGAAATTTATCATCAAGCACACGCCTGATAGCGTCGCCCTCCCTAAGCTAATAATGCCTTACCAGCCAGATATTTTGTAAATATCTGGCTGAATCACATTCTCTCCGGATACTTTTGCCATTTGCTGTGGTCTACTTAGCGCGCTTTGTAGAGGTTTCCGATAACCAACCCAGACGCACTTAATTAATCTTCCTGTTTATATCGTTTTAAACAGGGCGGTTTCATCTCTTCGTTTCCCAGGTTTGCTTGCATGAAATACATTAAAACGATGTCGCAGCAGAAGCTAAGTTTTTGGCTTGCGCTGTACATCGGCTGGTTTATGAACGCCGCGGTGTTTTTCCGCCGCTTCGATGGCTACGCTCAAGAGTTTACCGTCTGGAAAGGGTTGTCCGGGTTGGTGGAACTGGTAGCGACGGTTCTGGTTACTTTCTTCCTTCTGCGCCTGCTGTCGTTATTCGGCCGCCGGGTATGGCGCATATTAGCGACGCTGGTGGTGCTGTTTTCCGCGGCGGCAAGCTATTACATGACCTTCCTCAACGTGGTCATTGGCTACGGTATTATCGCTTCGGTGATGACCACCGATATTGACCTGTCGAAAGAGGTCATTGGCTGGCATCTGATCCTGTGGCTGGCCGCGGTTAGCGCTTTACCGCTACTGCTTATCTGGAGCAACCGCTGCCGTAAGACGCTGCTACAGCAGGTGAAAACGCCGGGGCAGCGGGCGAAAAATATCCTGATAGTCGTGCTGGCCGGGCTGATGGTCTGGGGGCCGATTCGCCTGCTGGAAGTGCGCCAGAAGAACGTCGAGCGCAATTCAGAAGTCGATATGCCGAGCTACGGCGGCGTGATTGCCAACTCTTACCTGCCTTCTAACTGGCTGTCGGCGCTCGGGCTGTACGCCTGGGCGCAGGTAGATGAGTCGTCCGATACTAAGTCGCTGATTAACCCCGCGAAAAAATTCACCTACGTAGCGCCGCAGGATCTTGATGATACTTATGTGGTGTTTATTATCGGCGAGACCACCCGCTGGGATCATATGGGTATTCTCGGATATAACCGTAATACCACGCCGAAGCTGGCGCAGGAGAAGAATCTTGTCGCCTTCCGCGGCACCTCTTGCGATACCGCCACCAAGCTGTCGTTGCGTTGTATGTTCGTGCGCGAGGGCGGGGCGGATGATAATCCGCAGCGGACGCTGAAAGAGCAGAATGTGTTTGCTGTTCTGCACCAGTTAGGCTTTGCCGGCGACCTGTACGCGATGCAGAGCGAGATGTGGTTCTACAGCAATACGATGGCCAACAATATCGCCTATCGCGAGCAGATCGGCGCCGAGCCGCACAACCGCGGCAAGAACGTGGATGATATGCTGCTGGTCGATGAAATGAAACGCGGCATGGAGCAAAACCCGAGCGGCAAGCGTCTGATTATTCTCCATACCAAGGGGTCGCATTTTAACTATACCCAGCGATATCCACGCAGCTTTGCGCAGTGGAAACCAGAATGTGTAGGGGTGGACAGCAAATGTTCGAAGGCCGAGTTGATTAACTCCTACGATAACAGCGTCACTTATGTGGATCACTTTATCGTCAGCGTGCTGGACCAACTGCGGGATAAAAAGGCTATCGTATTCTACGCCGCCGATCACGGCGAGTCGATTAATGAACACGAACATCTGCACGGCACGCCGCGTATGATGGCGCCGCCGGAGCAGTTCCGCGTGCCGATGATGGTCTGGATGTCGGATAAGTATCTGGCGAATCCGGATCACGCCGCCTCCTTTGCGCGCCTCAAGCAGCAGGCGGCAATGAAGGTTCCGCACCGTCACGTTGAGCTGTATGACACCATTATGGGTTGTCTTGGTTATACCTCGCCGGATGGTGGGATTAATGAGAACAACAACTGGTGTCGCGTGTCGGCTTCGAAGAAAGCGGCGAAGGAATAGCAGCAGTGGCGAGATTCTCGCCGCTTGATTGATTTTTTGCTAATAAGGCATTGACGGGGGGGGCATCCCAGCAGTAAGATGCGCCCCGCATTCGGTGATTGGCGCAGCCTGGTAGCGCACTTCGTTCGGGACGAAGGGGTCGGAGGTTCGAATCCTCTATCACCGACCAAATTTGAAAAGCCTGCTCAACGAGCAGGCTTTTTTGCATCTGCGGCCCGAAGAGGTTCGACTCGAGCGCTTCCCTGATTGCGGCGCAAGCGCCTTATCAGGGCTACGTCCGTACAGCGCTTGGCGAACCCGGTAGCCCGGCTCAGCGCAGCGCAAGCCGGGGCGAAAACCCCGCCATAATCACAAAAATCGCATTTCCCCGCGTATCTCGCCAGCTGTTCGCTGTTTTGTGACATCTTCCATTGCATTTTTTTATCGATGAACAGATCTTTTTTCGCGAAGCTTATGGCTAACTACAGCATTTTCCGCTGTGCGTTTTAACGTTCGCGCTATTAATCGCTCACATAATGGTCACATGGGAAGAAATTTTCACCATTTTTAAGAATTGTTTATCACCAGATGTTGCAAACTATTAAGGGGTTTATTCTGGCTTATGGCCGCTAGCATAAATTTCTCTGCTGAAAATAGCGCCACCAAGTTTTTTTAATCTTTGCCCACCGATTCTCACCCCTGACGCAAAACCCGGTTAGCTGTATTGACGTTTAACCATTCTGTTGACAGATTGTACGGCATGAGGGGCATTTCATGGAGAATCCGTACTGCAACTCAGTCGTTTTAGCGAACGGAATCCCCATCTCTCTCAACGCCTTCGGGCACCACCGACCAGACCGGGTAAAAAATAAATAAAGGTCTGGCGGCTATATGCAAACAACATCACAGTTTTGGAGCAGAATAATGAGTATTTCCTTGAAAAAGTCAGGGATGCTGAAGCTTGGTCTGAGCCTGGTCGCCATGACCGTCGCCGCAAGCGTACAAGCTAAAACCCTGGTTTATTGTTCTGAAGGTTCGCCGGAAGGCTTTAACCCACAGCTCTTCACCTCGGGTACCACCTATGACGCCAGTTCGGTGCCTATTTATAACCGTCTGGTTGAATTCAAAACCGGTACGACTGAAGTTATTCCTGGTCTTGCTGAGAAGTGGGATGTCAGCGAGGACGGTAAAACCTATACCTTCCACCTGCGTAAAGGTGTGAAGTGGCAGGATAATAAAGACTTTAAACCAACGCGCGAGCTGAATGCCGACGACGTGGTGTTCTCCTTCGACCGCCAGAAAAATGACAAAAACCCGTACCATAAAGTCTCTGGCGGCAGCTATGAGTACTTCGAAGGGATGGGCCTGCAGGACCTGATTAGCGAAGTGAAGAAAGTGGACGATAATACCGTCCAGTTCGTGCTGACTCGCCCGGAAGCGCCGTTCCTCGCTGACCTGGCGATGGACTTTGCTTCTATTCTGTCGAAAGAATATGCCGACAACATGCTGAAAGCCGGCACGCCGGAAAAAGTAGACCTTAACCCAATCGGCACCGGCCCATTCCAGCTGCTGCAGTATCAGAAAGACTCGCGCATTCTGTATAAAGCCTTCCCGGGCTACTGGGGCACCAAGCCGCAGATCGATCGTCTGGTCTTCTCCATCACTCCGGACGCTTCCGTACGCTACGCCAAGCTGCAGAAAAACGAGTGCCAGGTGATGCCGTATCCGAACCCGGCTGACATCGCGCGCATGAAGGAAGATAAAAACATCAACCTGCTGGAACAGCCGGGTCTGAACGTGGGTTATCTCTCCTTCAATACCGAGAAAAAACCGCTGGATAACGTCAAAGTTCGCCAGGCGCTGACCTACGCGGTGAACAAAGAAGCGATCATCAAAGCCGTTTATCAGGGCGCCGGCCAGTCGGCGAAGAACCTGATCCCGCCGACCATGTGGGGCTATAACGATGACGTTAAAGACTACACCTACGATCCTGAGAAGGCGAAGCAACTGCTGAAAGAAGCGGGCATGGAAAAAGGCTTCACCATCGACCTGTGGGCAATGCCGGTACAGCGTCCGTATAACCCGAACGCGCGCCGTATGGCTGAAATGATCCAGGCCGACTGGGCGAAAGTCGGCGTACAGGCCAAGATCGTCACCTACGAGTGGGGCGAGTACCTGAAACGCGCGAAAGCGGGCGAGCATCAGACCGTGATGATGGGCTGGACCGGCGATAACGGGGATCCGGATAACTTCTTCGCGACCCTGTTCAGCTGCGCCGCGGCGAAAGACGGCTCTAACTACTCTCGCTGGTGCTATAAGCCGTTTGAAGACCTCATTCAACCGGCACGCGCAACCGACGATCACAACAAGCGTATTGAACTGTACAAACAGGCTCAGGTAGTGATGCATGACCAGGCTCCGGCGCTGATCATTGCTCACTCCACCGTTTACGAGCCAGTGCGTAAAGAAGTCAAAGGCTATGTGGTTGATCCGCTTGGCAAACACCACTTCGATAACGTCTCTGTCGAATAATAAGCACGATGCCTGACCCCCTCTCCCCGCGCGGGAGAGGCGGGGGGCGTATTCCCGCTATTCGGGGAGTACTTTTGTGAGCAATGCAGACGCCTTGTCACCAGGCCTGGCGTCACTATAGAGAATCCGGGTTATGTTGCAGTTTATTCTCCGACGTTTGGGACTCGTCATCCCGACATTTATCGGTATTACCCTTCTCACCTTTGCTTTCGTTCATATGATCCCCGGCGATCCGGTGATGATTATGGCGGGCGAACGTGGTATTTCCCCCGAACGTCACGCGCAGTTGCTGGCCGAAATGGGCCTTGATAAGCCGCTGTGGCAGCAATATGCCCATTATATTTGGGGCGTACTGCACGGTGATTTAGGGATCTCGCTGAAAAGCCGAATTCCCGTGTGGCAAGAGTTTGTGCCTCGCTTCAAGGCCACCCTCGAACTGGGCGTCTGCGCGATGATTTTCGCCGTCGCCGTCGGTATTCCGGTGGGCGTGCTGGCTGCGGTAAAACGCGGCTCCATCTTTGACCACACTGCCGTGGGTCTGGCGCTGACCGGCTACTCGATGCCTATCTTCTGGTGGGGCATGATGCTGATTATGCTGGTTTCGGTACAGCTGAATCTGACGCCGGTCTCCGGGCGTATCAGCGATACGGTATTCCTTGACGATACCCTGCCGCTGACCGGTTTTATGCTGATTGACACCGCCATCTGGGGCGAGCAGGGCGACTTTATTGATGCCTTAATGCATATGATCCTACCCGCCATCGTGCTGGGTACGATTCCGCTGGCGGTGATCGTGCGTATGACCCGCTCATCGATGCTGGAAGTGCTTGGCGAGGATTACATCCGTACCGCACGCGCTAAGGGGTTGACCCGCATGCGGGTGATCGTCATCCATGCGCTACGCAACGCGATGCTGCCGGTGGTGACGGTGATTGGTCTCCAGGTGGGCACGCTGCTGGCGGGCGCCATTCTAACCGAAACCATTTTTTCGTGGCCAGGTTTAGGCCGCTGGCTTATCGATGCGCTACAGCGCCGCGATTATCCAGTTGTGCAGGGCGGGGTTCTGCTGGTGGCGACGATGATTATTCTCGTCAACCTGCTGGTCGACCTGCTGTACGGCGTGGTGAACCCGCGTATCCGGCATAAGAAGTAAGGGGCCATCATGTCACAAATTACAGAAAATAAAGTTGTCGCCGCACCGGTGCCAATGACCCCGCTGCAGGAGTTCTGGCACTATTTCAAACGCAATAAGGGTGCCGTCGTCGGGTTGGTGTATGTGGCTGTGATGATTATCATCGCGGTATTCGCCAACTTTCTCGCCCCCTATAACCCGGCGGATCAGTTCCGTGATTCGCTGCTGGCGCCGCCGTTCTGGCAGGATGGCGGCAGCCTGGCGCATCTGCTGGGCACCGATGACGTGGGTCGCGATATTCTCTCACGCCTGATGTACGGCGCGCGCCTGTCGCTGCTGGTGGGCTGTCTGGTGGTAGTACTGTCGCTGATCCTCGGCGTGGTGCTGGGGCTGATTGCAGGCTATTTCGGCGGGGTGGTGGACTCCATCATCATGCGCGTGGTCGATATCATGCTGGCGCTGCCTAGCCTGCTGCTGGCGTTGGTGCTGGTGGCAATCTTCGGGCCGTCAATCGTCAATGCTTCGCTGGCGCTCACCTTTGTTGCCCTACCGCACTATGTGCGTCTGACGCGCGCGGCGGTGCTGGTGGAAGTGCACCGCGATTACGTTACCGCTTCCCGCGTGGCGGGCGCCGGCGCGATGCGCCAGATGTTCGTTAATATTCTCCCTAACTGTCTTGCGCCGCTGATTGTTCAGGCGTCGCTGGGCTTCTCTAACGCCATTCTCGACATGGCAGCGCTGGGATTCCTCGGCATGGGCGCGCAGCCGCCGACGCCTGAGTGGGGCACCATGCTTTCCGACGTATTGCAGTTCGCGCAAAGCGCCTGGTGGGTCGTGACCTTCCCAGGTGTGGCGATCCTGCTGACGGTGCTGGCATTTAACCTGATGGGTGACGGTCTGCGTGACGCGCTCGATCCCAAACTGAAGCAGTAAGAGGTTCGAGATGGCGTTATTAAATGTAGATAAATTATCGGTGCATTTCGGCGATGAGAATGCGCCGTTCCGCGCCGTAGACCGCATCAGCTATAGCGTGAAGCAGGGCGAAGTGGTCGGCATCGTGGGGGAATCGGGTTCCGGTAAGTCGGTGAGCTCGCTGGCGATTATGGGGCTGATTGATTACCCCGGCCGGGTGATGGCGGACAAACTGGAATTTAACGGCCGCGATTTGCAGCGTATTTCGGAAAAAGAGCGGCGCCAGCTGGTGGGGGCGGAAGTGGCGATGATCTTCCAGGATCCGATGACCAGCCTCAACCCGTGCTTTACCGTCGGCTACCAGATTATGGAAGCGATTAAGGTCCATCAGGGTGGCAATAAGCAAACCCGCCGCCAGCGGGCGATCGACCTGCTGAACCTGGTGGGTATTCCTGACCCGGCGTCGCGGCTGGACGTTTATCCGCACCAGCTTTCCGGCGGGATGAGCCAGCGCGTGATGATCGCGATGGCGATCGCCTGCCGGCCAAAACTGCTGATTGCCGATGAACCGACCACCGCGCTGGATGTGACCATTCAGGCGCAGATTATCGAACTGCTGCTGGAGTTACAGCAGCAAGAGAATATGGCGCTGGTGCTGATTACCCACGATCTGGCGCTGGTGGCGGAAGCCGCGCATAAAATTATCGTCATGTACGCGGGTCAGGTGGTGGAGACCGGTGATGCGAAAGATATCTTCCGCGCGCCGCGTCATCCTTACACCCAGGCGTTGCTGCAGGCGCTGCCGGAGTTTGCCCAGGATAAGGCGCGTCTGGCCTCGCTACCGGGTGTGGTGCCGGGTAAATACGATCGTCCTAACGGCTGCTTGCTGAACCCGCGCTGCCCCTACGCAACGGATAAATGCCGGAGCGAAGAGCCCGCGCTTGCGGATCTCGACGGCGGCCGTCAGTCAAAATGCCACTACCCACTCGATGATGCCGGGAGGCCTGGATTATGAGTACGCAAAAGGCCGCCACGCAACAACCGCTGTTGCAGGCCATTGATCTGAAAAAACACTATCCGGTGAAGAAGGGGCTGTTCGCTCCGGAACGGCTGGTGAAAGCACTGGACGGCGTCTCCTTTACTCTTGAGCGCGGTAAAACGCTGGCGGTAGTGGGGGAGTCGGGCTGCGGTAAATCGACGCTGGGTCGTTTGCTGACGATGATTGAAATTCCCACTGGCGGCGAGTTGTATTATCAGGGGCAGGATCTGCTCAAGCACGACCCGCAGGCGCAAAAGCTGCGGCGGCAAAAAATCCAGATTGTGTTCCAGAACCCGTATGGTTCGCTGAACCCGCGTAAAAAAGTGGGGCAGATTCTGGAAGAGCCGCTGTTGATTAACAGCAGCCTGAGCAAAGAGCAGCGGCGTGAAAAGGCGCTGGCGATGATGGCGAAGGTGGGCCTGAAAACGGAGCATTACGATCGCTACCCGCATATGTTCTCCGGCGGTCAGCGCCAGCGTATCGCCATTGCCCGCGGGCTGATGTTGGATCCGGATGTGGTGATTGCCGATGAGCCGGTCTCGGCGCTGGATGTTTCGGTACGCGCCCAGGTGCTGAACCTGATGATGGATTTGCAGCAGGATTTAGGGCTGTCCTACGTGTTTATCTCCCACGACCTGTCGGTCGTCGAGCACATCGCTGATGAAGTCATGGTGATGTATCTTGGCCGCTGCGTAGAGAAGGGGACCAAGGATCAGATCTTTAATAACCCGCGTCATCCGTATACTCAGGCGCTGCTGTCGGCGACGCCGCGACTGAACCCGGACGATCGGCGCGAGCGCATCAAGCTGACCGGCGAACTGCCGAGCCCGCTGAATCCGCCGCCGGGCTGCGCCTTTAATGCGCGTTGCCGCCGACGCTTTGGCCCATGCACCCAGCTTCAACCGCAGCTTAAGGATTACGGCGGCCAACTGGTGGCCTGCTTTGCCGTTGATCAGGATGAGAATCCGGAGAAAGCGCGGGCGTGATGGGAGGCGGGTTGTCGCGTGATGATTTCGGCGGGAGATGGCTGGAATGCGCCTCGCAGATTGCCAAAGGGCGGGGTGAAGGCGATGACACGGAGCAGTAGAATCGACGCCAAGCCGGGTTCGCCCGGTGAGGCGCAATGTTGCGGGGGCTTGAACCCCGGCGGCATAGATAAGTTGCTGGAAAGAGAAAACCCTCGCACGTTGCTGGTGTTAACCAGGCAACTGAACGAGGGCTATCACTAACTCCAAGCAAGTTAAAGATAGCCGCGAACGGTTGCCATTGCAATACAGGCGGCTCTATGACGCTCACACAGTTGGGTCTGATCTTATGGGACGATCTGGCGGCGCCGATAATCGCTGGCATTGTGGTCAGTATTATCGTCAGCTGGATGCATAACCAGAAGTGACGGACCGGCGGGCGTGAGTCTGCTGCGTTGGCAATTTGCGCCCGAACAGGCCGCAGGAATCCTCCTGCGGCCTTTTTCGTATTTACTGCGGATATGGCACCCAACTGCCGCCGTTGAGTTGCACGTAGGGTTTGCCCTGATACTGAATAACAATAGCGTTGGAGTTTTCCGATACCGCCGCGGTCTGTGGCAGGTTAGCGGTGTACTGCTGCCAGTTGACGTTATCCTCGGTAAACATCTTGCCGTCCAGGGCGCGCACCACCAGTTCAGAAACCGCGAGGTAGCTGGAAGGCTGTGTGATTTCCACCGCGGCGCCCTGGTGCGGCGCCTTCATGCCGAAGAATTTCACCGCCGCAGGGACGTTGGTAATCGATGGGCTTGGGATATCGCGCAGCCCGGAAACCTGCATCTTATCCCCCTTCAGCGCGGCGCCGTGTTCCGGCACCACCACCACCATCACTTTACGCCCCGATTTTTCCAGTTCGGTGAAGAAGGCGTCCAGCTCATCAAAGAATTTCTGCGCGCGAGCTTTGTAGTCTGCCGTTTTGCTTTGGCCGGGATAATGGTTGCCATCGTGCAGCGGCAGCGTGTTGTAGAAGGTCGCGGTACGCGGCGTGTTAAGCTTCTCGGTGGACTGTAGCCAGCGATCGAGCGTCGCCTGGTCGTCGTAAACCGGCGATCCGTCGAAGCCTTGCAGGATAACCGGCAAACCGCTCTGATCCATCAATTGACTTTGCATGCCGCCGAGTGAGCGAACCTCTTTGAGGAAGTCGCCGAATACGCCGTTATGCCCCAGCATCAGCTGTTGGGTAAAGCCCAGTTTCGCCAGATTTTCGAACAGGTAGCACTCGCTGCCCGATGGCTGATAGAGATTGTTATGCGATAGCTGGCCGCAGCTGGCGCGCAGCAGGCGAACCGCGGCCGGGCCGCTGTAGGAGGTCGCGGAGTTGAAGTTTTTGAAGACGATATCGAAATGTTTCCACAATGGATGATCCATCAACCCGGCAGCCTCGATGTCCGACCATGACAGGGAACAGATATTGATCACCAGCAGATCGAATGGCTGCGCATCCTCAGGAAGCTGAGCGGGGAATGACGTTTTTCTTTTCTGTTCAGAAGCATAGAAAGTTTTCAGCCAGTTGCTGAGGTTAGCCGAGGTTGGCGGTTCGGTCTGCGGCGGGATATCGCCGCTGGCGGTAGCGCTGGTGGATGCCGCGGCTGTTGTGGTTCCACCGGTTGTTGCCGCCGGCGTGGCCGCTGCCGTGGTCGGCTGACCGGCAGGCCATAAGGTGAAGGAGGGCAGCAGCGGGCTGATAACCAGCCAGACCATGATAGCCGAAACAAATACGGTAACGCGTAGCCACTGGCTGATGAATAGCCACAGCACCAGCAGCACAAAGAAGGCGCCGACCATATTCCAGTTAATAAAGCGGGTGATCAGATCCCAGATGTAATCGGCGCTGAAACCGGCAATTTGCGAACCCTGGCTCATGATGCTTTCCGGACCCGGTAACCAGGTATCATGCCAGAACAGGGCAAAGCCGAGCGGAATCGCTATCCAGTGGCGTACCCGGTGCAGTTTTTCTCGGGGGATCGGCACCAGCAGAAAGGCGAGGAACACCAGGTTAAGCATCGGATGGAAGTTCAGGTACCCCGCCCACAGCAGGGCAAACTTCACCAGAAAATAGAAGTTCCAGCCAGATAGGCCGCGCCAGTACTGCCATAGCGGAAGCGGCGTAGCGGTAGTTTTTGCTTTGGTCATTTTTTCAGTTTGCCCTGCCTGGTCGCATTATCCCGGCGCAGCACGCCGGCTGGTTTCACATAACGGGGTTTAAAGAACATCAAACGCAAAGTCGTGCGAATACGGCGCTGATAATGGCGCGTTAGATATCCCAGTGGGAAAAACAGCAGGGCGCACAATACGATCAGCTGAATGATATCGGCGATAGACATCATGACCGCGGTTCTCCGTCGGTGGAGAGCCGCCAGGGTTCCGGGATTCGCCGCCACTGGCGCCCATCGTGCTTAACGTTAAGGGCTTCGTTTTTGCCTATGGTAATTGGCAGCGGCGTGTTCCAGTTGTCCGGGGAGAGGCCCCGCATCAACAGGATTTCCGCTGAAATTTGCTTGTCTTCAAACCAAATCATACGGTTAGAGAAAATGTCTCCGGTCGGTAATGGGAAGATATGGTTTAATGCGGTGTCGAGGTCATTTACCCGGCAAAACGATAAGAACAGCACAATTCGATTATTGCCGATCGTCACGATATCGCCCATGCGGTTGGGTTTACACAGGGTTAATGCCTGTTCAACGCGTAGCCCCGGCGCAGGGCGTAACGCCACCATCACCCCTTTGCTATCCGGCGGCAGCAGCGTGTTGGCCATGATATTGCCGACTGCTTCACAGAAGGCGTCCCACTTTTGATAGCCGCGAAGTTTAAGCGGCCGGCTCCAGGTCAGCAGCGTATTGAAGTCTTCCGGAACGTGGCGAGTAAATTTCTGCTTTTGCACGCTTTCAATGAGCGTCAGGCAGCGTGAAAGCCCGGCGCTGCAGGGGATCACCATATTGGCGCCGCTGCTTAGCAGCAAGCGTTCATCGGTGGCGCGCAGGCTCGGCGTTTGTTCACGTACCACGATTTTTAGGGCGCTACCGCGCTGGCGACGCAGGGTATGGATATAGCGGCCGAGCTGCTCTATTTGTTCGTTCTGGGTGATGGAAAATAACAGGGTGGCCGCTTGCGCGGTACGACCGGCTTCAAAGACGGCATCATTGGTTTCGAACAGCGTCCAGTATTCGGAAAGCGCGGGCGCCCCTTCCAGCACGCGCAAATTACTGAGGACGATTTTTTCGTCGCTGCGCGGCTGTACCACCGCTTCTTCGTTCTGCGCCAGTCGCCAGCCCTCATCATCGTGTAAAATAACCAGTTGCTGCTGCGCGCTAATACCTTTCTCACTACCCCACCACGCGATATCAAATAGATGGCTATCGCCCTGGTAGCGAATACTCGCTAGCCCGGAAAGGGCTCGATACTGGCGTAATAACGGGGAAAGTTGTTTGTCGGTATCGTTAGCAGAATTAAGTATCATAAGAGAGCAGTTATGGTATTTGGCCCATCGATTCGATTTTTCTACCCAATGGAGTAATTCTTCTGTTTTTATATTTTGCCAGGAATTTTCTGTACATAGCAGAATAAATAAATAATTGCCAGGTTCCACCGAACAAAGCAGGTCGCGGTGTAGTTCCTGCAGGCCTTCCGGGCGATCGGGCATAGTGAATAATGCGATTTTATTAGGGCCGCGATCTTTTTTTAATGACATGACATTATTAGGGTTTTTGCCCATTACTATGGCGGCGACTTTGCTGTCCTGAGCCTGGCTTTCCAGCGTTTGATTCATCAGGCTGACGGCGTCGGCATAGCGGTCGACATTAAGCCACCACACCCCGCCAACGGGCATATGGCATACTTCGTCCCATAACGATGAAATACCCAACGTATATACAATATCCACGATGTCCCTCGCGCGCCCTATTTACAATGATTAGTTTACTAGCGAAAGCGTGAGAGTAAACCTAACATTGAAATTAAAGGACATCAGTTTTAGCATGTACACGTAATTTTAGGGATGAGCGGTTTACACTTCCTGGTTTTATAATGTGTTTTTCGAATGGACAGAGAAATGCCGGAAAAAGACCCTGCGGTACCTGGCGATGCGACGCTGGGATATACCTTCCAAAATGATTTCCTGGCATTAAGCCGGGCATTTTCCCTGCCGGATATTGATTACCACGACATTTCCCGACGCGAACAGCTCGCCGCGGCGTTGCAACGCTGGCCGCTGTTGGCCGAATTAGCAGAGAAAAAGTAAGGAAGCCGTCGATGGCGATTCTCGGATTACAAGGCATACGCGGCGGCGTAGGCACCACATCTATTACCGCCGCACTGGCCTGGGCGCTACAGTTGCTCGGCGAAACGGTGCTGGTGATCGATGCCAGCCCGGACAATATGCTGCGCTTTTTTTTCAACGTGGATTTCGACCATCGCAACGGCTGGGCGCGTTCGTTGATTGACGGTCGCGACTGGCGCGACGCCGGACTGCGCTACACCGCGCATATCGATCTTCTGCCGTTTGGCCGCCTGACCCCTGGCGAACGCGAGCACGTTGATAAGCTGAGTCCGACTCTGGAACCCATCGCGGAACAAATCAAATTGCTCGATCAGCAGGGGAGCCACCGCTGGCTGCTGCTTGATATACCTGAAGGTTATTCTCCGCTTAGCCGCGAATTGCTAAGCATCTGCGATCGTGCGCTGCAGGTTGTGCACCCCGACGGCAACAGCCATATACGTCTGCATCAGCAGGCGCTGCCTGCCAACGCGGATATTTTGATTAACGACCTGCGCGTCGGCAGCCAGCTGCAGGAAGATCTCTACCAACTGTGGCTGGAAAGCCAGCGGCGTATTTTGCCGGTCACGATTCACCGCGATGAAGCGATGGCGGAGTGCCTGGCGGCGAAACAGCCGCTTGGCGAATATCGCCAGGATTCGCTGGCGGCGGAAGAGGTGCTGACGCTGGCCAACTGGTGCCTGCTGCACTATGCCAGAGAGGGGGCGGCATGATCCGCCTGAGTACGTTGCTGCTGGCGCCGCCGGTGGGCGAGCGCTTGAGTGAACGTTATGATGACTATCGTCAGCATGGCGCGTCGGTGCTTTCGGCTTTTCTCGGTTGCCTGTGGGCGTCGCTGGCGTGGGCATTCATGCCGCTTGAGACGCCGCGCTGGCAAGCTATTCGCGAACACCATGGCGACTATTTTCCGCATATTAATCCGCATCGCCCACGCCCATTAGATCCGCTGCGCTATTTGCTGCAGTCGATCTGGCTGCTGGCGACCCGGGTGCCGGAAGCGGATAAAAAAATAAACTGGCGCTCGCTGGCGGCGCTGGAAGGCGTTCACGGGCGCTACGCGCAGTGGATGGAAAAATTACCGGAGAAGGTCAACACCCGTACCAGCCACCTCGATAAGCAGAAAGAGCTTGAGCATCTGCATCCGCAGCTGCGGCGGCTGGTGCTGGGCACCATCACTTTCTTCTCGCTGATTCTGGCGCTGTTGTGTATCACCCAGCCGTTTAACCCGCTGTCGCAGTTTATTTTCCTGCTGCTACTGTGGGGCGTCGCGCTGCTGGTGCGGCGTATCCCGGGGCGTTTCTCCGCCCTGATGTTGATTGTGTTGTCGTTGACCGTTTCTTGTCGCTATATCTGGTGGCGCTATACCTCCACGCTGAACTGGAACGATCCGGTCAGCCTGGTGTGCGGGCTGATTCTGCTGTTTGCCGAAACCTACGCCTGGATTGTGCTGGTACTTGGTTATTTCCAGGTGGTGTGGCCGCTGAATCGCCAGCCGGTGCCGCTACCGGAAGATATGAACGAATGGCCGACGGTGGATATCTTCGTCCCGACCTACAACGAAGATCTCAGCGTGGTGAAAAATACCATCTACGCTTCGCAGGGTATCGACTGGCCGAAGGATAAGCTCAATATCTGGATCCTTGATGACGGCGGGCGCGAAGAGTTTCGCCAGTTCGCGAAAGATGTCGGCGTACATTACATCGCGCGTACCAGCCACGAACATGCCAAGGCCGGTAATATCAACAATGCGCTGAAGTATGCGAAAGGCGAGTTCGTCTCTATTTTCGACTGTGACCACGTGCCCACCCGCTCGTTCCTGCAGATGACCATGGGTTGGTTCCTGAAGGATAAAAAGCTGGCGATGATGCAGACGCCGCACCACTTCTTCTCGCCGGATCCGTTCGAACGCAACCTGGGACGTTTTCGTAAAACGCCAAATGAAGGGACGCTGTTTTACGGCCTGGTGCAGGATGGCAACGACATGTGGGATGCGACCTTTTTCTGCGGATCCTGCGCGGTAATTCGCCGCGGCCCGCTGGATGAAATCGGCGGTATCGCCGTTGAGACGGTCACCGAGGATGCCCACACCTCACTGCGCCTGCATCGTCGTGGCCATACCTCCGCCTATATGCGCATCCCGCAGGCGGCGGGGCTGGCGACGGAAAGTTTGTCGGCGCATATCGGCCAGCGTATTCGCTGGGCGCGCGGGATGGTGCAGATTTTCCGTCTCGATAACCCCTTATTCGGTAAAGGGTTGAAGCTGGCGCAGCGTATCTGCTACGTCAACGCGATGCTGCACTTTTTGTCCGGTATCCCGCGGCTTATCTTCCTCACCGCGCCGCTGGCCTTCCTGCTGTTACACGCCTATATCATCTATGCGCCGGCGCTGATGATCGCCTTGTTCGTGCTGCCGCATATGATTCATGCCAGCCTGACCAACTCGAAGATCCAGGGCAAGTACCGCCACTCCTTCTGGAGTGAAATCTACGAAACGGTGCTGGCCTGGTATATCGCGCCGCCGACCTTCGTCGCGCTGATTAATCCGCATAAAGGCAAGTTCAACGTCACCGCCAAAGGCGGACTGGTGAAGGATGAGTATGTCGATTGGGTTATTTCCCGCCCGTATATTTATCTGGTGTTGCTCAATCTGGTGGGCGTGGCGGTCGGCATCTGGCGCTTTATGTACGGGCCCGAGAACGAAATTTTGACCGTCTGGGTCAGTATCATCTGGGTGTTTTATAACTTAATCATCCTCGGCGGCGCCGTGGCGGTGTCGGTGGAGAGCAAACAGGTGCGGCGTTCGCACCGCGTAGAGATGTCGATGCCGGCGGCGATTGCCCGCCCGGATGGCCACCTGTTCTCCTGTACCGTTCATGACTACTCGGACGGCGGCCTGGGGATAAAAATTCACGGTGAAGCGCGGGTACTGGAAGGGCAACACGTGAATCTGCTGCTCAAACGCGGACAGCAAGAATACGTTTTCCCGGTACGCGTCGCGCGGGTGAACGGCGGTGAAGTCGGTCTGCAATTGCTGCCGCTGACAAACCAGCAACATATTGATTTTGTGCAGTGTACGTTTGCCCGCGCTGATACGTGGGCGCTTTGGCAGGATAGCTTCCCGGAAGATAAGCCGATGGAAAGCCTGCTGGATATCCTCAAGCTGGGGTTCCGTGGATATCGTCACCTGGCGGAGTTCTCGCCGCCGTCGGTGAAGGTTATTTTCCGCTCGCTCACCTCGCTGGTGGCCTGGATTGTATCGTTTTTACCGCGCCGTCCCGAACGCGCCGCGGCGGTGCTTTCGGCAGAACCGGCAATGGCTCAACAATGATGATAATGCGATGAAAAGAAAACTTTCCTTGATTTGTGCAGTGGCGGTGGGAATAAGCAGTTGGTACCCCTTCGCAACATTTTCGGCTCCGGCGACGACGCCGGAGGCCGTGGTTGCCGGAGCTCCAGCGACAGCGGGAGCGGCTCAGCCAGCGCCGGTCGTTAACGATGGCCAGCCAACGGCGACGGTTATCGATCCTGCCGCGCCGCTGGTGGTGGCGGACAACATTCCCTCTCGCGATGTGAAGCTGACTTTTGCGCAAATCGCGCCGCCGCCGGGGAGCATGGTGCTGCGCGGTTCGCACCCTGAGGGCGCCGTAGAGTTCGGTATGCGCAGCGATGAGGTGGTCGCCAAAGCGCTGCTCAATCTTGACTACACGCCGTCGCCATCGCTGCTGCCGGTGCAGTCGCAACTGAAGGTTTATCTCAACGACGAGCTGATGGGCGTACTGCCGGTCACCAAAGAGCAACTGGGTAAAAAAGTGAGCGCCCAGATCCCCGTCGATCCGCTGTATATCACCGATTTTAACCGCGTGCGGCTGGAGTTCGTCGGCCACTATCGCGACGTTTGCGAAAACCCGGCGAGCAGTACGTTGTGGCTTGATATCGGTCGTGAGAGCTCGCTGGATTTAACCTATCAGTCGCTGCAGGTCCGTAACGATCTCTCCCACTTCCCGGTGCCGTTCTACGACTCGCGCGACAACCGTCCGCTGACGTTGCCGATGGTTTTTGCTGCTGCGCCTGACGTCATACAACAGCAGGCGGCGGCGATTGTCGCCTCCTGGTTTGGCAGCAAGGCTGGCTGGCGCGGCCAGCAGTTCCCGGTCCACTTCAATGAGATACCGGAACGTAACGCTATCATCTTCGCGACCAACGATAAGCGTCCGGACTTCCTGCGCGACCATCCGCCGGTGAAAGCGCCGACTATCGAAATGGTCAACCACCCGAGCAACCCGTACGTCAAGCTGCTGGTGATCTTCGGTCGCAACGATCAAGACCTGCTGTTGGCGGCCAAGGGCATTGCCCAGGGGAATATTTTGTTCCGCGGCGATAGTGTCGTCGTGGATGGCGTGAAAGAGTTGAAAGCCCGCCAGCCCTATGACGCGCCGAACTGGGTTCGTACCGACAGGCCGGTGACTTTCGGCGAGCTGAAAACCTATGAACAGCAACTGCAATCAAGCGGCCTGGTGCCAGATTCGATTAACGTGGCGCTGAATCTGCCGCCGGATCTGTATCTGCTGCGCGCTAACGGCATCGATATGGACCTGAAGTATCGCTATACCATGCCGCCGATCAAAGATAGCTCGCGGATGGATATCAGCCTAAACGATCAGTTCCTGCAGTCGTTCAGCCTCAATAGCTCGCAGGATGTGAATAAGCTGATTTTACGCCTGCCGGTGCTGCAGGGGTTACTGGACGGCCAGAACCAGGTGACCATACCCGCGCTGCGCCTGGGCGCGATGAACCAGCTGCGCTTCGATTTCCAGTACATGAACCCGATGCCTGGCGGCAACATCGATAACTGCATTACCTTCCAGCCGGTGCAGAATCACGTGGTCATCGGCGATGACTCCACCATCGATTTTTCGAAGTATTACCACTTCCTGGCGATGCCGGATCTGCGCGTCTTCGCCAACGCCGGTTTCCCGTATACCCGCATGGCCGATCTCTCTCAGACGCTAATCGTGGTGCCGAAAACGCCTGATGCGGGCCAGGTGGAGACGCTACTGCAGGCGGTAGGCGGCATCGGCGCGCAGAGCGGGCTGGCGGCTATCAACTTGCAGATGACCGATGACGGCAACCAGATTAAGGGCAAAGATGCCGACCTGATGCTGATTGGCGCTATTCCGCCATCGCTGAAAGACGATAGCAAAATCAATCTGTTGGTTGAGGCGACCAAAAGTTGGGTGAAAACGCCGATGCGTCACTATGACCTGGCCAGCATCTACCCGGACGATGACGCCCGCACGCCGCATACGCGAACCGACATCACCTCTTCCGGGCCAATGGCGGCGATTATCGGCTTCCAGTCGCCATACAACGACCAGCGCAGCGTGATCGCCCTGATGGCCGATAGCCCACGCGGCAACGAGCTGCTTACAAACGCCTTAAATGACAGCGGCAAACGGGCGGCGATGTTCGGTTCGGTGGCGGTGATTCGCGAATCCGGCGTCAATAGTCTGCGGGTTGGCGATATCTATTATGTCGGCCATCTGCCGTGGTTCGAGCGCATCTGGTTTGCGCTCTCCAGCCATCCGATACTGTTGGCGATTCTGGCGGCCGTCAGCATTGTGCTGCTGGCGTGGGTGCTGTGGCGCATGCTGCGTATTCTCAGCCGTCGCCGTCTTGATCCTGATGATGAGTAATTGCTGATGAACGCATTTCGTGGGGTACTTCTCTCGGTATTGATGCTGGCGGCGGGGCAGGTTAGCGCCGCCTGCCAGTGGCCCGCCTGGGAGCAGTTTAAAAAAGCGTATGTCAGTGCCGAAGGGCGGGTCATCGACCCCAGCGATGCGCGCAAAATCACCACCTCCGAAGGGCAAAGCTACGCGCTGTTCTTCGCTCTCGCGGCCAACGATCGCCAGGGCTTCGATAAGCTGTTCCAGTGGACGCAGAACAACCTGGCGCAGGGCGATCTGCGCGCCCATCTGCCGGGATGGCTATGGGGGAAAAAGAGCGAGGATGAATGGACGGTGCTGGACAGCAATTCGGCTGCGGATTCTGATTTGTGGATCGCCTGGGCGCTGCTGGAAGCCGGACGCCTGTGGAAGGTTGATAACTATACTGAGGTAGGAAAAGCGCTGCTGGCGCGGATTGCCGATGAAGAAGTCGCTGATGTTCCGGGGCTCGGGCCGTCGGTACTGCCGGGGAAAGTTGGTTTCGCGGACGACAAGGGTTGGCGCTTTAATCCAAGTTATCTGCCGCCGCAGCTCGCCACCTACTTTACCCGCTTTGGCGCGCCGTGGCCGAAGATCCGCGACAGCAATCTGCGACTGCTGCTGGAAACGGCGCCAAAAGGCTTCTCGCCGGACTGGGTGCGCTATGAGAAAGGTAGCGGCTGGCAGTTGAAAACCGATAAACCGATTATTGGCAGCTATGACGCTATCCGCGTCTATCTGTGGGTCGGCATGCTCAATAACGCCGATAAACAAAAAGCGCCGCTGTTGGCGCGTTTCAAACCGATGGCGGTTCAGACGATCAAACAGGGATTACCGCCGGAAAAAACCAATATCGCCAGCGGGAAAACGACTGGCGAGGGGCCGGTTGGCTTCTCCGCCGCCATGCTGCCGTTTTTACAAGATGACGACGCCCGCGCGCTACAACGCCAACGGGTCGCCGATCATTATCCCGACGCGGACGCCTACTACAGCGCGGTGCTGACGCTGTTCGGCCAGGGGTGGGATCAACATCGTTTTCGTTTCGCCGCGGGTGGCGAATTACAACCTGACTGGAACCAGGCATGCGCAAGTTCTCACTAAGCTTCATCACGCTGTCTGTCGGCCTTGGCCTGTTGCCGCTGGCGCAGGCGGAGAATACCCCTGCGCAGCAGCATCTGCTGGAACAAGTGCGTCTTGGCGAGGCCAGCAGTCGTGAGGACCTGGTGCGTCAGTCACTCTATCGGCTGGAACTGATCGACCCGAATAACCCCGATTATCTTGCCGCGCGGACGCGCTATCTGCTGCGCCAGGGCGACACCGCCGGCGCGCAAAAGCAACTCGATCTGCTGGCAAAGCTGGCTCCGGAATCGTCGGCGCTACAAGCGACGCGTAACGAGATGAAGATCAGTACCGGTAGCGGTCGCCAGGCGTTGCAGCAGGCGCGATTGCTCGGCGTTGCCGGGAAAGTCGATGAAGCCGTCGCCGCCTATGAAAAGCTCTTCGGCGGCGTCCCAACGGATACCGAAGCCGCTATCGAATACTGGACGCTGGTGGCGCGATTGCCCGCTCGCCATAGCGAAGGCGTCAGCCAGCTGAAAAAACTTAATGCCACAACCCCGGATAACGTCACGTTATTGACCTCGCTGGCGAAGCTGATGTTTTCAGATAACAAGCCGCAGGAAGGCTTCGCCTATCTGGAACAGATGGCGCGTTCGGCCTCAGGCCGCGGAATTGCGGCTGATATGTGGCTCGGCGAAATTAAAAGTATGCCGGTCAGCAGAGGCAGCGTTCAGGCACTACAGCGATTCCTGCTCCAGTTCCCCGCCGGTTCCGCTGCCGCTAACGCCCGGGTGTTGCTGGCGCAGCAGCAAACTCAACTGCAAGACCCAGCCTTCCTCGCCAAAAGCGAAGGGCTGGCGGCGGTGAAATCCGGTAATGCGGCGCAGGCGGTGGCCGATCTGCAGCAGGCGGTACGCGCGGATGCCCGCGATAGCGATGCCGTCGGCGCGCTGGGCGCCGCCTACTCACAGCGCGGCGATCGGGCGCGGGCGGTGGCGCAGCTTAATAAAGCGATCGCGATGGATCCGAAAAGCCCGAATCGCGATAAGTGGGACAGTTTGCTGAAGACCAACCGCTATTGGTTGTTGATTAAACAGGGCGATAACGCGCTGAAAGCAGGCCAACTGGCGCAGGCGCAAAATGCGTACGCCCAGGCGCAGCGGGTGGATAACACCGACAGCTACGCGGTTCTGGGGTTAGGCGATGTCGCCGCGGCGCGCAAAGATGACGCCGCCGCCGAACGCTACTATCGCCAGGCGTTACGCATGGATCGCGACAATAATCTCGCCGTACGCGGTCTGGCGAATGTTTATCGTCGTGAATCGCCGGAAAAAGCCAGCGCCTATATTGCCAGCCTCCCCGCCAGCCAGCGGCGCAGTATTGATGATATCGAACGCAGTCTTACCAACGATCGGCTGGAAAAACAGGCCGAAGCGCTGGAAAGCCAGGGCAGCTGGGCGCAGGCCGCGGAGGTGCAGCGGCGGCGTCTGGCTCTGGATCCTGAAAGCGTGTGGATAACCTATCGGTTGGCGAAAGATCTGGTCAGCGCCGGCCAGCGGCCGGAAGCGGACGCGCTGATGCGTAACATGGCCAACCGCAAGCCGGGCGATGCCGAACGGGTTTACGCCTACGGCCTCTATTTGTCCGGTAATAATCAGGATGATAGGGCGCTGGCGCAAATTAACGCGCTACCGCGCGGACAGTGGACCGATAATATTCGTGAACTGGAAGGGCGTCTGCAAAGCGACAAAGTGATGCGCGAGGCCAACCAACTTCGCGATAGCGGGCAGGAAGCGCAGGCCATTGCCTTGATTAAACAGCAGCCGGAATCGATCCGCTACGATCTGGCGTTGGCGGATTGGGCGCAGCAGCGCGGCGATAGCGCAGAGGCGATAGCCCAGTACCATCGGGTGCTGAGCCAGCAGGCTGATAATGGCGATGCGCGCCTTGGCCTGGCGGAAGTCTATCTCGCCGAGGGCGATAAAAACGCCGCCCGCGCGCAGGTCGCGCAGTTGAAGGATGCGGATACGGAATCGATCAACATGCAGCGCCGGGTAGCGCTGGCCCGCGCCGGATTTGACGATACCGCGGGCGCGCAACAAATATTTGACCGCATCGTTCCGCAGGCGAAAAGCCAGCCGCCGTCGATGGAAAGCGCGCTGGTGCTGCGTGATGCCGCGCGTTTCCAGACGCAAAGCGAGCAACCACAGCAGGCCCTGGAAAGCTATAAAGACGCGATGGTAGCCGCTGGCGTGACCCGCGTTCGCCCGCAGGATAATGACACCTTTACCCGCCTGACCCGCAACGATAGCCAGGATGACTGGCTGAAGCGCGGGATCCGCAGCGACGCCGCCGATCTTTATCGCCAGCAGGATCTTAACGTTACCCTTGAGCACGACTATTGGGGATCGAGCGGCACCGGCGGTTATTCAGACCTCAAAGCGCACACTACCATGTTGCAGGTGGACGCGCCGTTGTATGACGGGCGGATGTTCTTCCGTACCGATGTGGTGAATATGAACGCCGGGTCGTTTTCCACTAATAGCGATGGCGGTTACTCGCCGAGTTGGGGGACCTGTGGTGAAATTAGCTGCTATGGCGGCAGTAAAAATCAGAGCGATGGCGGCGCCAGCGTAGCGGTTGGCTGGAAGAACGACACCTGGAGCGGCGATATCGGCACCACGCCGATGGGCTTTAATGTGGTGGATGTCGTGGGGGGACTGAGTTATAGCGGCGATGCCGGCCCGGTCGGCTATACCGTCAACGTCCACCGGCGACCCATTTCCAGCTCGTTGCTCTCCTTCGGCGGGCAAAAAGATAATCCTAACGACGGCCATACCGGCACTACCTGGGGCGGCGTCCGCGCCGCCGGCGGCGGCATCAGCCTCAGCTACGATAAAGGCGAGGCTAACGGCATCTGGTCATCGCTGGGGGCTGACCAACTCACCGGCAAAAACGTCGAGGACAACTGGCGCGTACGCTGGATGACCGGTTACTACTATAAAGCGATCAATGAAAATAATCGCCGGGTGACCGTCGGCCTGACCAATATGATCTGGCACTACGACAAAGACCTCAGCGGTTACACGCTGGGCCAGGGCGGTTACTACAGCCCGCAGGAGTATCTCTCCTTCTCGGTGCCGGTCATCTGGCGTCAGCGTACCGAAAACTGGTCGTGGGAACTCGGCGGGTCGGTGTCGTGGTCCCATTCGCGTACGCAAACTCATGCGCGCTATCCGTTGCTGAATTTGATTCCTTCACAGTATCGCTACGATGCCAGCCAGCAAAAAGAAGAGGGCGGCAGCAGCCAGGGCTTCGGTTATACCGCACGGGCGCTGGTGGAACGGCGAGTCACCGGCAACTGGTTTGTCGGCGCGGCTGTGGATATTCAGCAGGCTAAAGATTACACCCCGAGCCACGCGCTGCTGTACGTGCGCTATTCTGCTTCCGGCTGGCAGGGCGACATGGATATGCCGCCGCAGCCGTTGGTGCCTTATGCGGATTGGTAGCAGATTAGCCTGATTTCTACGGCTAATCGCCAATCCACCGCGCTGTTCGCGTATACTCGCCGTACCTCGCCCGCCGCTTTCGGGAAGAACCCGCTTTGCGGGCGAGAGCGAACCATTTGCGTATATAATCAGCCTGAAAACGACCGGTATCGATGGATCTTGCCGGATAGTCGTTCAGTTTCAGTGGAGAACACAGTTGCGCGTCAGCCGCTCACTTACAATTAAACAGATGGCGATGGTCGCGAGCGTGTCCATGGCGTTTGTCCTGGTCTTTTGCTCTATTTTGCTGTTTCACTTTGTGCAACAGAGTCGCTATACCACGGCCACGCAATTAGAAAGTATCGCCCGTTCCGTTCGCGAGCCCCTGTCGGCGGCAATTTTGAAAGCCGATATTCCCGAAGCGGAAGCCATTCTGGGCCGCATTCAGCCTGCTGGGATCGTCAGCCGGGCGGATGTGGTGCTACCAAATCAATTTCAGGCGCTGCGGATGCGCTTTATTCCCGAACGCCCGGTGCCGGTGATGATCACCCGCCTGTTTGAACTACCGGTGCAGATATCCCTGCCGATTTACTCGCTTGAACGCCCGGCAAATCCGCAGCCGCTGGCCTATCTGGTGCTGCAGGCGGATTCCTATCGCATGTATAAATTCGTCATGAGCGCGCTCGCGACGTTAGTGACCACTTACTTACTTTTGGTGCTTATTTTGACGGTGGCGCTTACCTGGTGCATTAACCGGCTGATTGTTCGCCCGCTGCGCGCCATCGCCCGCGAGCTTAACGATATTCCGCCGCAGGAGCGGCTCGGACATCAGCTGAGCCTGCCGCGACTGCACCAGGATGATGAAATCGGCATGCTGGTGCGTTGCTACAATCGCAACCAGCAGTCTTTGCTGCGTCAGCATGATGAGCTATCGCTGCAATCGACCCGTTTCCCGGTGTCTGAGCTCCCCAACAAAGCCTTTTTGATGGCGATGCTGGAGCAGACCACAACCCGTCCACAACCCTCGGCGCTGCTGGTGGTAGCCTGTGAGACCTTGCAAGATGCCGCTGGCGTCCTGAAAGAGAGCCAGCGCGAGATGCTGCTCCTGACGCTGGTTGAGAAGCTGAAAGCGGTTATCCCACCCAATATGGTGCTGACGCAGGTGAGCGGTTACGATTTCGCTATTTTCGCCCCCGGACTCAGCAAGCCGTGGGAAGCGGTGTCGTTAAGTAAGCAAGTGCTTACTTCTATTAGCGAGCGATTGCCGCTGCACGGTGTCCAGCTGCGGCCCTGTGCCAGTGTCGGTATCGCGATGTTTAATAGCGAACTGAGCGCCGAACAGTTTTATCGTCGGGCGGTTTCCGCCGCGGTGACGGCGCGGCGCAAGGGCAAAAATCAGATCGAGTTCTTTGACCCCGAGCAGATGGAAAAAGCCCAGCGTCGGTTAATGGAAGAGCACGACATCCTCACCGCGCTCGAGAATCAGCAGTTCGCCATCTGGTTTCAACCGCAGGTGGATATTGCCAGTGGCAATATTTGCGGTGCGGAAGTTCTGCTGCGCCAGCGACAGGCCGATGGCGGTTGGTCGCTGCCGTGCGATCTGATTGAGCGTATTGAAAACTGCGGGCTGATGGTGCCGGTAGGCTATTGGGTGATGGAAGAAGCCTGCCGCCAGCTGGCAGCCTGGCAGCAGCAGGGGATCATGCTGCCGTTGTCGGTGAATGTCTCGTTACTGCAGTTGCTGCATCCTGACCGCGGCGTTGAGCTGCTGGCACTCATTGAACGCTATCGTATCGCCCCGGGCACCCTGGTGCTGGAGGTGACGGAAAGCTGCCGTCTCGACGATCCGCAGGCGGTGATTGACCTGCTGCGCCCGCTGCGCGACGCCGGCACGCGTATTGCGCTGGATGATTTCGGCATGGGTTATGCCGGGTTGCGCCAGTTGCAACATATGAAATCGCTGCCGGTTGATATCCTGAAAATCGACAAGGCGTTTATTGATATGTTGCCGGATGATACCAGTATGGTCCCGGCGATAATTCAGCTCGCACGCGGGCTCAAGCTGCGGATCGTTGCTGAGGGCGTTGAAAAAGAAGAACAGCTGAAATGGTTGCAAGCGGCTGGCGTGGATGTCGCTCAGGGTTACCTGTTTGGTTGCGCCTTGCCGCTGGAAAGCTTTATGCAGCGCTTTCTGCAGGCCGATAAGGACGATGCAAGTTTGTAACATTTTTATTTGTTTGTGCGAGTCAGCTCAAATATTTTAACAATTCCGTTGCAACTTCGCGCTTACTTATTTCTGAAATGTTTCCAGGGTGTTATTTTTAAGCCACAGACACAGATAACCTTTCATTGTCTGTGGTTATTCCCAAAGGACACCCTATGAAACTCTCTCTCTTCAAAAGCCTCTATGTCCAGGTTTTATCGGCCATAGCTATCGGTATTTTGCTGGGCCATTTCTACCCGGAACTTGGCGCGCAGATGAAACCGTTCGGCGACGCCTTCGTAAAACTGATTAAAATGGTCATTGCTCCGGTTATCTTCTGTACCGTTGTAACAGGGATTGCCGGGATGGAAAGCATGAAGGCCGTCGGTCGTACCGGTGCGGTGGCGCTACTCTACTTTGAAGTGGTGAGTACCATTGCGTTGATTATCGGTCTTATCATCGTCAACGTAGTGCAACCCGGCGCGGGCATGAACGTCGATCCCGCGACTCTGGACGCGCACGCGGTGGCAGTCTACGCCGAGCAGGCTAAAGATCAGGGTGTTGTCGCCTTCTTACTCGATATTATTCCGGGCAGCGTGATTGGCGCTTTCGCCAGCGGTAATATTCTGCAGGTGCTGATGTTTGCCGTCCTGTTTGGCTTTGCGCTGCATCGTTTAGGCAGCAAAGGCCAGCTGATTTTCAACGTCATTGAGAGCTTCTCGCAGGTCATTTTCGGCATCATTAACATGATTATGCGCCTGGCGCCGATCGGCGCTTTCGGGGCCATGGCCTTCACCATCGGTAAATACGGCGTCGGTACCCTGGTACAGCTGGGCCAACTGATCATCTGCTTCTACATCACCTGTATCCTGTTCGTGGTGCTGGTACTGGGTTCTATCGCGCGGGCCACTGGATTTAGCATCTTCAAGTTCATTCGCTATATCCGCGAAGAGCTGCTGATTGTACTGGGGACCTCTTCGTCCGAATCCGCGCTGCCGCGAATGCTGGATAAGATGGAGAAGTTGGGTTGCCGTAAATCAGTGGTGGGGCTGGTGATACCGACCGGCTACTCCTTTAACCTCGATGGCACCTCCATCTACCTGACGATGGCGGCGGTGTTCATCGCCCAGGCCACCAATAGCCATATGGATATCTTCCATCAGATCACCCTGCTGGTGGTACTGCTGCTCTCTTCGAAAGGGGCCGCGGGCGTCACCGGGAGCGGATTTATCGTGCTGGCGGCGACCATCTCTGCGGTAGGGCATCTGCCGGTGGCGGGCCTGGCGCTGATTCTCGGTATCGACCGCTTTATGTCCGAAGCGCGCGCGTTGACCAACCTGGTGGGTAACGGCGTGGCGACCGTGGTTGTCGCGAAATGGGTGAAAGAACTCGATGCCAAACAGCTCGATGATGTGTTGAATAACCGCGTTCCCGCGGACAAATCGCAAGAATTATCCTCGTAATTCCTCATGTTATGCCCATGGACTATGGGCTCCTGCGCAAAATTAGGTATCATTCCCCTTCTGGGGGAATGATACCTCATGATTATTTTACGTCTTCATGTGACATTTTCGCCTACGCGTGGTCTAACCGACGTATTTGATTCACCACCTTTTTCGGTAACCCGGCGATGGGTTGCCTATGTAACCAGGAATGTTCATCAGGGGTTCACATGCAGGGCACAAAAATTCGACTCTTAACCGGTGGTTTGCTGATGATAGCGACGGCCGGTTCTGTGCAGGCAGAAGCGCTCCAGCCGGACCCGGCCTGGCAACAGGGGACGTTGGCGAACGGTTTTTCGTGGCAGGTACTTTCCACGCCGCAGCGCCCTAGCGATCGCGTCGAAGTCCGCCTGGCTGTGAATATTGGCTCGCTGAGCGAAAGCACTCAGCAGAGCGGCTTCAGTCATTTCATTCCGCGCCTGGCGCTGACCCAAAGCGGCAGCCTCCCGACGATGCAGGCGCGTTCGCTGTGGCAGCAGAGTATTGACCCGAAGCGTCCTCTGCCGCCGGCGATCGTTTCGTACGATTTCACCTTGTTTAATCTGAGCCTGCCGAACAACCGCAACGACCTGCTAAAAGAAGCGTTGAACTGGCTGGCGGACGCTAACGGTAAGTTGAGTATTACCCAACAAGCCGTCAATCATGCGCTGCAGGGCAGCGATATGGTGGCGACCTGGCCGCTGGATACCCAGGAAGGCTGGTGGCGCTATCGCCTGAAGGGCTCAACGATGCTCGGTCACGATCCGGCGGCGCCGTTGAAGCAACCGATTGATATTAAACAGCTGAAAGAATTTTATCAGAAATGGTACACCCCGGATGCGATGACGTTGATTGTTGTCGGTAACGTCGATAGCCGCAGCGTCGCTGAGCAGATCAACAAAATCTTCGGCGAACTGAAAGGTAAACGCGAGACCCCGGCGGCGGTACCAACGCTATCACCTCTGCCGGCTGTACCGGTGAGTATCATGACCGATGCCGTGCGTCAGGATAAGCTGTCGATCATGTGGGATTCTCCATGGCAGCCAATCCGCGATTCCGCCGCGCTGCAGCGCTACTGGCGCGATGACCTGGCTCGGGAAGCGCTGTTCTGGCACGTGCAGCAGAACCTGAGCAAAAGCAACGTAAAAGACATCGGTCTCGGTTTTGATTGCCGCGTGCTGTACCAGCGCGCTCAGTGCGCGATCAATATCGACTCGCCGGGCGAACGCCTGAACGCCAACCTGAGCGCGGTATCGCGCGAACTGGCGAAGGTACGCGACAATGGTCTGCCGCAGGAAGAGTTCGATGCACTGATTGCGCAAAAGAATCTCGAACTGCAAAAACTGTTCGCCACCTATGCCCGCACGGATACCGATATCCTGATTAGCCAACGTATGCGTTCGCTGCAAAATCAGGTGGTGGATATCGCGCCGGAGCAGTATCAGAAACTGCGCCAGGAGTTCCTGAACTCACTGACGGTCGACATGTTGAACCAATATCTGCGCCAGCAGCTGTCGCAAGATATGGCGCTGGTATTGCAGCAGCCGAAAGGCGAGCCGGAGTACAACATGAAAGATCTGAAAGCGACATGGGAAAAACTAATGGCGCCAGCACCCGCTGCGGCGGTGAGCGCGACGCCGGATACGGTTGATGCCCATAACGAGGCGACGGATATTCCCCCTGGGCAGTAACACAGGCAGCGGGCGTGGAGCCGCTTTTGCGCCGGATGGCGGCTACGCCTTATCCGGCCTACGGTTCGTACGACTTGCCTTTAATTTATAGCCGGTGTTGGTGGCCTCAAAATCCCCGGTGGCGCTACCGCTTACCGGGGCTACAGCACTGTACGATTTGGTAGCCCTGCTAAGCGCAGCGCAAACAGGGGGAATAGGGTCTTAGTCCGGCATCGCTTCGCGCGGGATAATCGCCCCGCGATATTGGATAACCGTGCTGGCGGTGAGATGTCCGCGTTTCGCCGCTGATTCCGCGTCGCCGCCGGTCAGGCGCACCGCCAGATAGCCGGCGCTGAACGAATCGCCCGCCGCCGTGGTATCCACTACTTTCTCTTTCGGCAGCTTCACCGCGGGCACCTCCAGCAGCGGCTGGCCGGCGATCGCCACCAGGCAGGAGTCGGCGCCGCGCTTCACCACCACCTCTTCAACGCCAGCGGCGTGGGTGCGGGCGATAACCTCGGCAACCGGTACCGCTCCCCACAGCGCATCTTCATCATCCAGCGTCAGAAAAGCGATATCGGTACATTCCAACATTTGCTGGTACACCTGGCGAGTCTCTTGCTGGCTGGCCCACAGGCGCGGACGGTAGTTGTTATCGAAAATCACTTTCCCGCCGTTGGCGCGGCATTCGCGTAGCAGGGTGAGCAACTTTTCCCGGCTGGCCGGGCTGAGGATGGCGAGGCTGATGCCGCTCAGATAGAGGTAATCAAAGGTAGCCAGCTCTTCGCAGATGGCGCCTGCGCGCTCGCTTTCGAGCCAGAATTTGGCCGCCGCTTCGTTGCGCCAATAGTAGAAGGTTCGCTCGCCGGTCTCGTCCGTTTCAATGTAGTAAAGGCCAGGCAGCCGGTCAGCCATGCGCTGAATCAGATCGGTTTTTACCTGTTCGCCCTGCCAGGACTCCAGCATCTGCTGGCTGAAGGTGTCGGTGCCCAGCGCGGTCACGTAGTGCACGCTAAGGGCATCCGCGCTGGTCTGGCGCGCGATGTAGACGGATGTGTTTAAGGTATCGCCGCCGAAACCGCGGTTCACCGCCGCGTTTTTTTCTGACAGTTCAATCATGCATTCGCCAATCACGGCAATTTTCTTAGACATAGTGCTGACCTGAAATTGAATCGAAATTAACGGTAGTTTGCGCTGGGCACCCGGCATGGTCAACCATATTAAAACATCGTTCCATTATTTTTTGACCTGACGCGCAAAATGTGACGAAAAGCGCATTTGGCGGATGAATCTGCGCTCATCAACTATAGTGAGGAGTGACGAGACGCAAAAGGAGCGGAGAGGGGATGACCAGAACCCGTAAAACGATTGCTATTATCTCGGGAACGATTGCGCTGTTAATCGTTCTTTTTTTCATCGTGTTGGCGACCTTTGACTGGAACCGGCTCAAGCCGACGATAAATCAGAAAGTTTCCGCCGAGCTCAATCGGCCATTCGCCATTCGCGGCGATCTGGGCGTAGTGTGGGAGCGACAGCCTGAGGAGCGCGGCTGGCGCAGCTGGATCCCGTGGCCGCATGTGCATGCCGAAGATATCGTGTTGGGCAACCCGCCCGACATTCCGCAAGTGACGATGGTACATCTGCCGCGCGTAGAAGCGACGCTGGCTCCGCTGGCGCTACTGAGCAAAACGGTCTACTTGCCGTGGATTAAGCTCGAACAGCCCGACGTCCGGCTGATAAGGCTGACGGAAAACAGCAATAACTGGACCTTTAAATTAGCTTCTGACCCGGCATCCGAAAAAGCCAACCCGCCATCGGCCTGGTCTTTCCGCCTTGATAATATTCTCTTCGATCGCGGCAACATCGCCATTGACGATAAGATAACTCGCAGCGATATCGCGATCGTGGTCGATCCGCTCGGCAAAGCGCTGCCGTTTAGCGAAGTTACCGGTGCGGGCGACAAAGCGCAGGCGACAAAAGCCGGCGATTATATCTTTGGCCTGGCGGTGAAGGGGCGCTACAAAGGCCAGCCGCTGAGCGGCAGCGGCAAAATTGGCGGCATGCTGGCGCTGCGTAGCGATAGTACGCCGTTCCCGCTACAAGGCGATTTTCACTCTGGTAATACCCGGATAGCGTTTAGCGGCACAATCAGCGATCCGCTTAACGTCGGCGGGCTCGATCTCCGGCTGAAATTCGCCGGCGACTCATTGCGTGACCTCTACGATCTGACCGGCGTTCTGCTGCCGGAAACGCCGTCGTTTTCCACCGATGGCCGCCTGCGCGCCGACTTTAAGCATAAAAACGGCATGCGTTTTGACTATCGCAATTTTAACGGGCGGATTGGCGACAGCGATATCCACGGTTCGTTGACCTATACCACCGGCAAACCGCGACCGAAGCTCACCGGCGATCTGGAGTCTAAACAGCTGCGTCTGGCGGACCTCGGCCCGCTGATTGGCGTCGATTCCGGCGGCGGGGCGAAGAAATCCTCATCACGTAAAGCGGGCGATGCCGTACAGCCGGCGGGGAAAGTCCTGCCGGCCGATCGCTTTGAGACGGATAAATGGCAGGTGATGGACGCCGATGTGCGCTTCAAGGGGCGGCGAATCGAACACGGCGGTACTCTGCCCATCAGCGACCTGGCGACTCATATTATTCTTGAACGCGGCGACCTGCGCCTGCAGCCGGTGCGTTTTGGCCTGGCTAACGGTTCGATTGCCGGCAGCGTGCATCTGCAGGGCGATAAAAAACCGCTACAGGGCGAGGCCAATCTGCAGGCGCGGCGGCTCAAGCTTAAGGCGTTGATGCCGAACGTCGAGATGATGCAGAAAACGCTCGGTGAGATGAGCGGCGATGTGCAACTGCGCGGCAGCGGTAACTCGGTGGCGGCGCTGCTTGGCAACAGCAACGGCAACCTTAAGCTGCTGATGAATGATGGTCTGATTAGCCGCAACCTGATGGAAATTCTCGGCTTAAACGTCGGTAACTTTATCATCGGGCAGATTTTCGGCGATGAGGAGGTTCGGGTGAACTGTGCGGCGGCCAATATCGATGTGGTCAACGGCGTGGCGCGGCCGCAAATTTTCGCCTTCGATACCGAGAACGCGCTGATTAATGTCACCGGTACCGCCAGCTTTGCCTCCGAACAGCTGGATCTGACCATCGACCCGGAAAGTAAGGGCCTGCGGGTGATTACTCTGCGTTCGCCGCTGTACGTGCGTGGTACCTTTAAATCGCCGGATGCCGGGGTGAAAGCCGGGCCGCTGATTGCCCGCGGCGCGGTGGCGGCAGCGTTGGCGACGCTGGTCACGCCGGCGGCCGCTTTACTGGCGCTGATCTCGCCGGCGGAAGGCGAGGCGAATCAGTGCCGGACGATTTTGTCGCAGATGAAAAAGTAAGAATGAGATGGGCAATGGCCCTGACGGCAGCAGCGTCAGGGCCTGCAACTTACAGCGACTGGTGGCGGGTTTCGTGGGTCAACAGCAGGGCGATCAGCGTCAGCGCCGCCATCGCCGCCAGGTAGATACCGACAGCCGGCAGGCCGTAATTGCCCTGCAGCCAGGCGGCAATATACGGTGCGACCGAGGCGCCGAGGATCGACGACACGTTATAGGAGAAAGAGGCGCCGGTATAACGTACTTCCGTCGGGAACAGCTCCGGCAGCAACGCGCCCATCGGGCCGAAGGTTAACCCCATCAGGCTCAGGCCCAGCAGCAGGAAGGCGAAGACCAGCAGCGGGTTGCCGGAACCAAGCAGCGGTTTAAAGGCGAACAGCGCGAACAGAATAATCATCGTGGTGATGATAATCATGCTCTTGCGACGGCCAAAGGCATCCGCCAGCAGGCCCGCCACCGGTACCATCACACCAAAACCAATGACCGCCATCATCAGCATCCACAGCACTTCGTTACGCGGCAAACCTAAGCCAATCGGCGCGGCAGCGGTACTGAAGGTCATGGAGTAAACGGTCATGATATAGAACAGGGTATAAGTCGCCAGCATGATGAAGGTGCCGAGCACGGTCACGCGTACGTGCTTAGTCAGCAGCGTACCCAGCGGGATTTTGACCTGTTTTTTCGCCGCCGCCACCTTAGCGAACACCGGAGTTTCATGCAGCGACACGCGAACATACAGACCGATAATGACCAGTACCGCAGAGAAGATGAACGGCACGCGCCAGCCCCATTCCATAAACTGCTGGTCGCTCAACAGCCACGACAGCAGCAGGAAGGTGCCGTTGGCGAAGAAGAAGCCGATTGGCGCTCCCAGTTGCGGGAAGGAGCCATATAGCGCGCGTTTGCGCGGCGGAGCGTTTTCCGTCGCCAGCAGCGCCGCGCCGCCCCATTCGCCGCCAAGGCCGAGACCCTGACCAAAGCGCGCCAGCGCCAGCAGCATCGGCGCCAGAATGCCAATGCTTTCATAGCCCGGCAGCAGGCCGATGACCACGGTGGAGATCCCCATCGTCAGCAGCGAGGCGACGAGCGTGACTTTACGGCCGACACGGTCGCCGAAGTGGCCGAATAGCGCTGAGCCAATCGGACGCGCGACAAAGGCGATGGCGAACGTCGCCAGCGACTGTAGCGTCGCGGCGGCGGCATCACCCTGTGGGAAAAAGATATGGGGGAAGACAATGACCGCGGCGGTGGCGTAAATATAGAAGTCGAAGAACTCAATGGCGGTGCCGATGAGTGAGGCGACGACGACTTTATTACGCGAGTTGACCGGCGTGGCGTCTTGCGCGTTGTCGATAGTAGTGGCTGTGGCTTGCATAGATCTTTCTTATTTTTGAGCGAACGAAAAGCCATATAGCCACAGCAAAAGAGACATTTCAATCTGTAACAAAACCCGCCGCCGCGCAAAAAACAGGCAAAAAGCGGATAATTTTCACCCTGAGAAAATATCTTCTATGAAATGCTTCACATAATTAAAATATTAGAGAATAAAACCAGTTTTAGGTTAAATAAAAGTTACGCACTGGATTTATCTGCTGAAATGATAGGTCGGGCTGAATTTTGCGTCTTTATTCAGCCCGATAATGACTTTAATCGTGGGTTTTGCCCGGCATCCGCTTATCGTCTTTATACTCTGCGGTCGCAATCCACGCGGCGCAGAAGAGGGTCAGACGGGCGAAGAAGTAGAAGAAGGCCATCAGCCCCAGTACGGAACCAAAGGCGGCACCGGATGGGGATTTCACCAGCGCCGGCAGCGTCCAGGTCATCACGATTTTAATAATCTCGAAGCCAATCGCCGCAATCAGCGTACCGCGGAATAGCGCTTTGCGGCGTGGACGGTGGCGCGGCAGTCGCCAGAAGATCCAGAAAAACAGCAGATAGTTCGCGAAGATGGAAATCGCCAGGCCAATCAGGCGCCATGCGGGTTTCAGCCATTCAATATAATCGAGATAAAGCGCGGAGATAATCATCTGCTGCGCGGATCCGGCAACGGAGGTAATCGACAGCGTGATCACCAGCGCGACCAGCAGGCCAATCAGCGAGATCAGATCGCGGAAGTATTTTACCCAGATTTTTTCCTGATCCTGCGGCGTACGTTCCCACACGTCGCGCGACTGGGCGCGAATCGCTTCACGCAGGTTGCCCATCCAGTTAATGCCCGAGTAGAGCGCGACCAGCAGGCCGACCAGCCCGACGGCGGTACGCTGCTGCACGGCGGTGTTGATGGTGTTTTTAAGCGTTGCCGCCAGCGTCGGGTCGCTGACGTTCTGCAGAATTTTATCGAAGATGTCCTGTAGCAGCGTCGGATGCCAGGCCAGTACGAAACCGGCGGCGGCGAATGAAACCATCAGAATGGGGATCATCGACAAAAATGAGAAGTAGGTGATGGCTGCGCCAAACTGATTGCCAAGCCTGTCATTGAAACGTTCGGCGGCGCGTAGCAGGTGGGCTATTACCGGATTGCGCTGAACTTTGGCCGCCGTTCCGGTGACCGTTTTCAGCGCCTGGTTAGCTTTCTGCCCAACGGCGGAATCGTTGATGGCGGCGAGCGTACTTTTGTTTTTCTCCGGCTGCTGGCCCGTTTCCTGTGGCGGTTGGCGATCGTCGTTTTCCGGCGTCATAAGTGATTTCTTCCTTTCTTTACAGCGATATTCAGCCAAAAGTATACCTTAAACGACGCATCTTGCAGGCGCCCATCGGCCCGACGGGCGTTGACGACCCGCGCCGATTAATCGACATAACCTTTCATCAATCCGCCCAGCCACTCCATAAAGAGATGCACGCGGCGGGAGAGATTGCGTCGATGTGGATAGATAATCGACACCGGCATCGGTTCGGCGCGGTACTGCGGCAGGATCTCAACCAGCTCGCCGGTACGCAGCGGTTCACGTACGGCAATGCGCGGGACCTGAATAATGCCGAGCCCGGCCTGGCAGGCCGCCTGGTAGGTTTCGGTGCTATTGACGGTCAACACGCCGCCGGTTTTCACCCAGCGCACGGCGCCGTCGCTGACGACTTCAAAGCCTGACTGCCGCGCGCCGAAGTTGCTGGCGTAGTGGATCAGTGCATGATCCGCCAGATCGTCGAGGCTTTCCGGGTAGCCGAAGCGCGCCAGATAATGCGGACTGGCGCAGTTAATTTGCGTGAGTTTGCCGAGCGGGCGGGCGATGAGTCCCGAGTCTTTGAGCGTACCCACCCGGATCACGCAGTCGAAGCCTTCGCGTACTACATCGACCAGCCGGTCGCTACTGCTCAGTTCGATTTCAATGCCGGGATACTGTTGTAAAAACGCGGGAAGTTTCGGGATGACCAGTTTTTTGGCGACGCCGATCGGCATATCGACGCGCAGGCGGCCGCTAATGCTTGACGGATCGCCCTGAAACATACCATCCAGTTCTTCAAGATTACTTAACAGGTCTTTGGCGCGTTCGTAATAGACCATGCCGTCCTGAGTCAGCTGCACCCGGCGGGTGGTGCGGTGCAGCAGACGAGCGCCGAGATGGCTTTCCAGCGCCTGGATCTGTCGCGATACGCTGCCTTTAGGCAACCCAAGGGTATCGGCGGCGCGAGAGAAACTCTCCAGTTCCGCGACGCGAATAAAGAGTTGCATTGCGTGAATTTTATCCATGCTGACTGCCTATTGTTGTTAATAATGAAACAGTAAAACGTAATTTAGCCCATTTATTGTTACTACGTCTGCTAATAAGCTCTTTATTCACACACACGTAATGACGAAGGGGTTTCTGATGACACAACGTATCGCTTTAGTAACCGGCGGCAGCCGCGGTCTGGGAAAAAATGCGGCGCTGAAGCTGGCGGCGAAGGGAACCGATATTATTCTGACTTACCACAGCAACCAGCAGGCGGCGCGGGAAGTGGTGCGCGAAATTGAGCAAACAGGAGCGAAAGCGGCGGCATTGCCGCTGAACGTCGGCGATGCCACCAGTTTTGCTGGCTTTGTACAACAGCTGACTCAATGTCTGAAGGAGAAGTGGCAGCGCGACAGCTTCGATTATTTATTGAACAATGCCGGCATCGGGTTGACCGCGCCGTTTAGCGAGACCAGCGAAGCGCAGTTTGACGAGCTGATGAACATCCACTTTAAGGGGCCGTTCTTCCTTACCCAGCAGCTGCTGCCTTTGCTTAAAGACGGCGGGCGCATTCTGAACGTCTCCAGCGGGCTGGCGCGTTTTGCACTACCGGGCTATTCCGCTTATGCGGCGATGAAAGGCGCGATGGAGGTACTAACCCGTTATCAGGCGAAGGAGCTCGGCGCGCGCGGGATATCGGTCAATATCATCGCCCCTGGGGCAATTGAAACCGACTTTGGCGGCGGCGCGGTGCGCGATAATGCCCAGCTTAACCAGCATATTGCCGCCCAGACGGCGCTGGGGCGCGTCGGCCTGCCGGATGATATCGGCAATGCTATCGCCGCACTGCTGAGCGACGAGCTTGGCTGGATGAACGCCCAGCGCGTTGAGGTTTCCGGCGGCATGTTTTTATAGTGACCACGCCCTGCGCATAATAGCGCAGGGCGTCACCATATTGTGCGTTTTATTATTCCGTAACACTCTTTTGCATCATGCGTATCGCTGATTTTCAGCGACTCGATTACACTGGCAGAAATAATATTATCTTCCTGTTAGCTATCCGCTTAATTAAGGAATTCCTTACATCAAATGTAATAAATATTATGAATGAGTAATCGTTCCGCGCTGGCGTGTAACTATTCATCATCATGATGTTTATATCATCTCCTCCATCGGTAAAATGGCTTAGGTCATACGGCGAGTTCTTATTTTTGTCGGCTGATATTACCCTTCCCCCACTTTTAAAAGGGGTATTTTCGATGGAGAGCAGTCCATGCAAGTAATCATGTTTGACAGGCAGTCAATATTTATTCATGGAATGAAAGTCGGCTTACAACAACGTATTCCTGAAATTAATATTCATAGCACCTGTCAGGCAGAACAGCTGTGGCAACTGCTCACAGCTCATCCACAGGGCTCCTCATGCTTGATGGCGACCTGAATAGTGAATTTTGTTGCTGGTTGCTCCAGGAGAAGCAGCAGCGTTTTCCGCATGCCAAAGTATTATTAGTGGTTTCGGATGATAATAAAAGCTGGCTGCAGCGGGCGCTGGCGTGGAACGTGCGCGCCATTGCCCAACGTGAGGATAGCGCCGATATGTTTGCCCAGATCATTAATAGCATCATGTTGGGTATGATGTGTCTGCCTGGCACCTGGTTAATGACTTCGGCGGATCGCGGGAAACACGCGGTACATTTAAGTCGTCGCCAGCAGGAAATTTTAAAACTGCTGGCGGAAGGCAGCTCTAATAAGGAAATTAGCCGTACGTTAAATATCAGCGCCGGGACCGTGAAAGCGCATCTTGAGTCGTTATATCGGCGGCTGGATGTGAAAAACAGGACCCAGGCGGCGATGGCGTTTAACAACGTCGGTGAAAACTAACTGGCCTGACAAAACCACTCGCACTCCTGCAGGCGGAAGGCGTTATCGCGGTCAATTTTCCGCCATATCGTCAGCGCCTGCGTCATCTTGTGGCCGTTAAGATAATGCAAAATAGCGTCCAGCTGTGGCTGGGCGCTGCCATCTAAACTGAATACCAGCGCCAGCAGGGCATCGTACTGCGGCTGAGTCAGTTCCACGACCAACCTGCGCTGTAGAATCTGTTGGCACTGCAGCAGGTCTACCGTCAATAGCATCATCGCCAGTTCAGCGGTGATGGGCGTCTCTTTCTCATCTTCATCAATAGCGTGGCCATAGCCGACCCGCCATTGGCCAAACTGGTCCTGATATGGCAGTAGCGCCAGCCCTTGCGTTTGCTGAATAAATCGCAGTCCCGCCAGGCTTAGCGTGGTGATAGTCATGGTCTTTTCCTCTATTGTTGGCGGCAGTGTAGAGGAAAAGCGGGGTCGCCCCCATTCGCCGGATGGCCCAGGGCCTTATTGGTAATCGTGGCGCATCAGGCCAAACAGCCAGTCATTGTGCCAACGGCCATGTAGCCAGTAGCTCTCGCGTAGCTCTCCTTCCTGTATAAATCCTGTTTTTAGCAGCAGCTGTTTTGAGGCCTGGTTTCCGGCGGTGACGCTGGCGGTAAGACGACGAATGCCGCCTGTAGAAAATGCGTAATCACATAGCGCGCGCAGGGATTCATATCCGTAGCCTAGCCCCTGCGCCTGTGGGGCGAAGAGAAAGCCCACTTCGGCGATATCATCATCGTGATGGCAATAGCCGGTCAGGCCAAGGGGCGTATGGCTTTGCCGATCGCGAACCACCAGGCATAGCCAGTGCGAGGACTTAGGCGACCAGAGCGGCAGGCGTGCATCAAACGCGGCGCGGATATCGGCGATGGGCCGGTTATCCGCGACATAGAGCATCACCTGCGGATCCTGTTGCAGGCTGAGAAAAAAAGACCAGTCGTCAAGCTGCAGCGGCGAGCAGCGCAGCCGCGGCGTAAGCAGTTCGGGCATGTTGTCGGCTCTGGCAAAGGGAAAATAAAACCTTAGCAGCACAGCCTGCCGACGGAAAGTGCCTTACGAAGACCTCGGCTCGCCGTACAGGCTGATAAGCCGCCGCACCACGCCGTTGGTCCAGCCGAAGCCATCCTGCAGCGGATATTCCCCGCCGCCGCCCTCATGGGGGACGCCGCTGGCGATATGATATTTCTCAATCAGCTTGTGGTGTTTGAGATAAAATTGATTCACCGTCTGCAGCCAGCTCTGGGCGATTTCATCGCCAAGCGGGTCGTGGCCGTACATTTTGAATCCCTGTACCGCCATCCACTGCAGCGGCGCCCAGCCGTTGGGTTTATCCCACTGTTCGCCGCTTTCATATTCCGTCGCCATGATGCCGCCAGGGGTGAGCAGACGCGCGCGTACGGCATCCGCCAGCCGTTCGGCCTGGGCGTGGGTCGCCATCCCGACATACAGCGTGACGATGCTGGCGGCGGAGAACAAGGCCAACTGCTCACGGCGCCAATCGTAATCGCGAAAACAGCCGCACTCTTCATCCCACAGGTAGCGGGTAACCGCCTCCCGGCGCGCGTTGGCTTTACGGCGAAATTCGGCTTCAGCCTCGCGATCGCCCTTCAGGCCGGAAAGATTGGCGATAGTATTTTCCAGCTTAAACAGAAAAGCGTTGAGGTCGATGGGAATAAACTGGGTGGTGCGGATACTCGCCAGCCTGGTGATATCGCGCAGCCAGCGGCTGGAGTAGTCCCAGCCGGAAGCCGCGCCGGCGCGCAGGTCACGATAGACCTCGTTTGGCGGCCGGCCGGAATGCTTCGCCGTTTCGACATCTTCTCGCCAGGATTCATCGCGCGGCGTATCGCGATCGTCCCAGTAGCGGTTAAGCAGTGAACCATCAGGCATACGCACCACGTGACGGTAGGCCTGGTTAGGGATCAGCGATTCCGCGCCGTCCATCCAGAAGGCGTGCTCTAATTTGAGATGGTCGAGATAGCGTCGCGCGCCGCGAACGCCATCTTCCTCAAACAGCTCCACCATCAGGGCGAATACCGGCGGCTGGGAGCGGCTGAGATAATAGGTGCGGTTGCCGTTGGGAATGTGGCCGTAGGTTTCAATCATCCAGGCGAAGTTGTCGGCCATGCATTTGAGCAAATCTTCACGGCCGCTTTCCGCCAGCCCCAGCATGGTGAAGTAGGAATCCCAGTAGTAGGTCTCGCTAAAACGCCCGCCGGGGACGATATACGACTGCGGTAGCGCCAGCAGCGATGACCACGGAATATGATCCTGCGGTTCACGGGTGAGCACCGGCCACAGCTTATCAATATGCTCTTTTAGCGTCAGTTTCGGGTCAGAGGTGTAATCATCGGCGTGGCTATCCGGTAGCCAGAAGTTGTCTTCCACAAACTGACGCAAATCGAACTCCGGCGTACGCTTAACCCGCCGGTAGTGCATCAGGATATCCAGCGGATCGTGTTTTGGCGCGCAGTCGGGAAAGGTTTTGCTATCAAGAAAAATGCGCGACTTTTGTACGTTAGTAAACAACTCGAGATAGCGGTCGGCGGGGGTCAGGGCGTCAGACGCCGGTAGCCCTTCGATGATCTCCGGCTCCGGTTCGGCGTCGAACATTTCATCCAGTTTTAACTCATACGGATCGGCTTCGTAGCACGGATCGTTTTCGATCCTCAACTCGTCGTCATCAACGTTGCGTAGTTTCTGGCTGAACATAGCGATACAGGCCTCCGGATAGCGTGAGTTTAGGGGCCGGGCATGCCCGGGCTCTCTAATAAGCGTAGACACTCGCTTCGGTCTGCGGAAGATAAACTGTGCGTCAGGTCACGCTTTTCAGTGCATAAAAATGGCAGGTAAGACGAGCAGACCTTTGAAATTAAAGGGTGAATATTTACCGTTGTCGTGGATGCGCGAAAACGAAATTCGGAGCATTCATTATGCAACAAAATTTGAACCGCCCCGGGTAAACGCAGGCGGTTGGTTCGTTTACTCCCAGGCGGCTTCCAGCATCTCCAGCAGTTGCTCTGACTCCAGCGTGACCGGATTGGCTTTCATCGACGATGAACTGCTGGCCGCCAGCGCGGCGGGTTCCAGCGCTTCACGCGGCACGCCGAGGTCGCGTAAATTGCCGAGCCCCGAGCGCTGGCTCCATTCGCGCAGGCTTTGCCAGGCGTCATCCGGCGAGACGCCGAGTCCGGCGGCGATCCACTGGCGCACGTCGAGGAAACGCTGGCGCAGCGCCGGATTGGTTACCTGCGACTCATTGAGTTCCAGCCCAAAAGGCAGCAGGCAGCCGCAGAGCGCGCCGTGGGAGGCATCGCTTAGCCCGCCAAGCGGCCCCGCAAGACCGTGAACCACACCCAGCCCGGCATTGGCCAGCGCCAGCCCGCCGCACAGGCTGACCCATGCCAGCTCGTCGCGGCTGTCGGCACACTCTTTTTCCATCAGCGTTTTTAACGCGGCGATGCCGCGGGGGATCGCCTCCCGGCACAGGGCATCGGTGAAGGGCGTCGCCCGGGTGCACAGCCAGGGTTCGATAACCTGAGTTAAGGCATCAAGGCCGGAGCCGAGGGTGACGGCGCGGGGGGCGTTATCCGTTAACGCCGGATCGACAATCGCCAGCTGCGGCAGCATGCGATCGTCGCGCAGGCTGACTTTGCGCTGCTGCTGGGGGACGTTGATGACCGCGTTTTTAGTGACCTCCGCGCCGGTGCCGGACGTTGTGGGAATAGCGACAAACGGTAGCGGGCTGGCTTCCAGTATTCTCCCCGTTCCGACGACTTCCAGATAGTCGATGGCAGGCCCGCTTGCCGGGACCAGCGCGGCAATGGCTTTACCGGCATCAATGACCGCGCCGCCGCCGAGGCTGACCACCGCGCCGACGCCGCGCTCGCGCGCCAGCCGTACGCCGCGTTCAATATCGTCCAGCGTGGGTTCATTGGCGATAGCAAAAGTGCTGACCTGAAGATGCAATGCGGTCAGTTCGTTCAGTAAAAATTGGGCGCGATTTTTGGTCGCGCCGTGAACCAGCAGCACCGGGGCATCATATTGTGCCAGCCACGGCGCGGCGCTGCGGGCCTGCCCGCGGCCAAAGCGGATATTGCCGGGCGTTAAAATGTTGAAGGGAGTGACCATGTGTAAGGGTACCTGTAGTGGATAATTATTCTGCAATCCACTATACACATTATCCGGCAAGCTTCATGTCTGCCATATTACGAAAAAGGGTTGCTGACGATGATAAGAATCTTGGGTAAACGCTCGTCTATTAACGTGCGTAAAGTCCTCTGGACCTGCGAAGAGGCGGGTATCGAGTATCAGCAGGAAGATTATGGCAGCGGCTATAGCCCGCTTGATACGCCGGAATTTTTGGCGCTGAATCCAAATGCGTTAGTGCCGGTGCTGGTGGATGACGATTTTGTCCTTTGGGAGTCGAACAGCATCTGCCGCTATCTGGCGCGTAAGGTCGGACGTGACGATTTGCTGCCCTCTGCGTTGCGGGCCGCGGCGCAGGTAGAACACTGGATGGACTGGCAGGCGACGGAGTTTAACAGCGCGTGGCGCTACGCGTTCACGGGGCTGGTGCGTAAAGATCCGCGTTTTCAGGATCCGGCGGCAATTAAAGAGAGTATTGCCGCGTGGACGCGCTGCGTACAGATTGTCGACAATCAGCTACAGCGCACCGGCGCGTGGCTGACCGGCGAGACGTTTACGCTGGCGGATATCGTGCTGGGGCTTTCGGTTCATCGCTGGAAAATGACGCCGTTCGCCCATCCGGAGATGGCAAACGTCGAACGCTGGTATATGTCCCTTAACCAGCGCCCGGCATTTATGCGCCACGGCAATAACGGCGTAGCGTAGCCGCTGATTTAGCGTCGCGGGCGGGTACTGCCCCTGACGATAAGCTTCCCCTGCAGAACGTGCTGAACGGCGCTGGTTTCAGCCGCGCCTAGCTGCGTTTTCAGTACGGCGATGGCGGTATCCACCATTTCCGATAGCGGTTGGACCCAGGTGGTTAAATTTATCAGCGGCCAACTGGCCATGGCGATATCATCGAACCCGACGATGGAGATATCTTCGCCCGCCTTCATGCCCATTTCGCCGACAACCACGTTGAGGGCGGCGATGGCCATCATATCGTTGGCGCAAAATAGCGCGTCCGGCGGCGTTGGTAGCGCCATCAGCCTGCGGGTGGCGTTCATCGCTTCTTCTATCGACCACATTCCGCTATCGCGCAGCATCGGGCGGGCGCCGCGGGCCTCCAGACGCTGTCGAAAGCCTGTCTCACGGTCGCGGCTGGTAGAGGAGGTATCTCTACCGGCAACAAATGCCAGCTGCTGATGGCCGAGATCCAGCAGGAAATCGGCAATCGCGGCGCCGCCAGCCAGGTTATCGCTGGTGACGCTGGAAACCGACCGGCTGTCGTTTTTGCGGTTGAGCAGCAGCACCGGCAGGCCGAGCTGCTGGCATTCA
>OKQK01000042.1_pt1 | contig 58726 bp, 50 predicted proteins | sample 1609911 | NCBI WGS metagenome assembly OKQK01 (sample SAMN04436595, study PRJEB24849) | human gut metagenome | biome: human gut; feature: NICU; material: stool | host: Homo sapiens | place: USA: Saint Louis, MO | collected 2009-11-17 | reverse complement strand
TCCGCCAGGTGGCGGCTGGTGTTGGAGTTTTCGGCGCGGAAGGTTGGGCCGAAGGTATAGATTTTGGACAATGCGCAGGCATAGGTCTCACCGTTCAACTGACCGGAAACGGTCAGGAACGACTCTTTACCGAAGAAGTCTTTATCGAAGTCGACTTTACCCTGGTCGTTACGCGGCAGGTTTTCCAGATCCAGCGTTGATACGCGGAACATTTCACCGGCGCCTTCGGTATCGGAAGCGGTGATCAGCGGGGTGGATACCCAGAAGAAACCCTGTTCGTCGAAGAAACGGTGCAGCGCCTGCGCCAGGGTGTGACGTACGCGCGCTACCGCGCCAATCAGGTTGGTGCGCGGACGCAGGTGCGCCACTTCACGCAGATACTCGATGCTGTGGCGCTTCGCCGCCATCGGGTAGGTGTCCGGATCCTCAACCCAGCCGGTGACTTCCACATTGGAGGCCTGGATTTCAAAGCTCTGTCCCTGACCCTGGGAGGCCACGACTTTACCGGTGACGATAACCGAGCAGCCGGTGGTCAGGCGTAACACTTCCTGATTGTAATTGGGCAGAGAATTATTAATAACGGCCTGTACAGGATCAAAGCAGGAACCGTCATAGACGGCGAGGAAAGAAAAGCCAGCTTTAGAATCTCGGCGGGTACGCACCCATCCGCGCACGGTGACTTCGCTGTCAACGGCAACGCGGCCCTGGAGTACGTCGGCTACAGGCACAACGCTCATAATATTCTCTCTATATAGTCCAATAAAAAAGTCTCTTCCCCTGCAACGGGGGGATATCTATGTTACCTGTCATCTTCCATCAGACAAGCAGAATTCGCATCATAAAGGGATAATTTGATAATAATTAATAAAGAAAAAGGAGCCTGCCAGGCTCCTTGTTGAAATTAACTCGCCTTTTTAATCGGCGGCAGGTCAAACGCCTCGCGCAGGGCGCGGACGAACGCCTTATCGTGGCAGATGGTTTTACCCGGGCTGTCGGAGAGTTTCGCCACCGGCTTGCCGTTACATTCTACTAGTTTTATCACGATATTTAGCGGTTTCACCTGTGGGATATCGCAGGTCAAACGGGTACCGATACCGAAGCTGAGCTTCACCCGCGAGGAGAAGTGGCGATACAGATCGACCGCTTTGCCGAGGTCGAGGTTATCGGAGAACACGAGCACTTTACTCATCGGGTCGATACCCAATTTCTGATAATGGGCGATTGCTTTCTCGCCCCACTCCAGCGGATCCCCGGAGTCATGGCGTAGCCCCTGATAGCGGGTGGCGAATTCAGGACCGAAATCACGCAGGAAAGCGTCCATGGTGATGCAGTCGGTCAGGGCAATACCCAGCTGATCCGGATATTCCGCCAGCCAGGCGGCAAGCGCCGCGCGTTGGCTGCTGGCCAGGTTTGGACTGATCTGCTGGTGGGCCTGGAACCATTCGTGCGCCTGGGTACCCATCGGGGTTAAATTCAATCGGCGGGCCAGATCGTAGTTGCTGGTGCCGACAAACCACGGCTCCTGCTGCAAGCGCTGCACGATAGCCTGCTGTACTTCGCGGGAGAAGCGGCGGCGGGTGCCAAAATCCATCAGGCGGAATGCCGACATATCGATGTCGGCGGTCATGTCGGCGAAGTCGGCAAGCTTATGTTCGAGCGTCTCCAGCGCCAGGCCGACGCTGATTTCCGGCGAACGGTAGTGGTGCACCAGTTCGCTGATGACCGCCAGCAGCGGCACTTCCCACATGATCACTTCGCGCCACGGCCCGGTGAGGCGAATATTCAGCTTACCATGATCGTTGATGACGGTGACCTGGCTTGGGTCGTAACGGAAGTCGCGCAGCCAGGCGAGATAGTCCTGCGAGAAGAACGGCAGGGTGGACAGCCAGCGATACTCATCGTCCTGCAGCTTCAGGTCGCGCATGGTTTCAACCTGCTCGCGAATCGCGTCGGCATAGATGCCGAGCAGGTCGTCTCCGCGGCAGCGGAACTCTGCCGCCACCTCCACATCATAGTAGCGGTGGAAGACGGCCTGCTGCATATGCAGCTTATAGGCATCCGTATCAAGCAGCGAGTGCAGTACAGGAGAAGTGAATTGTGTCATGGTGCGCAGTAGCATCCTCTCACTGGGGCGTTCCATTCAAACCAAAGCAGAAAAAAGGAGGCGGAGTATACCTTTAATACCCGGTGCTGTCCTGCTGCGATGGCTCGACGGTAACGCTGACGGTCATTTGCGAGGCCTAGTTTAATATATTGAACACGGATCACACCACAAGCTTTGCGCCGGGTCGAGCGCATTTCGTGCCTCATGTGTTATCAATATGTAGCGATTTTCGTGTTGAACGTTGAAAAGATGAAGATTCTGCATAGCGCGATCTGCGCAACAGGAATAGACTGGAGCCGATACTTTACAGACACGCTAAAGGTTTTTTATGACACAACAGCCCCAAGCCAAATACCGCCACGACTACCGTGCGCCGGATTATCTGATTAGCGATATTGATTTGACCTTTGACCTGGATGCCGCGAAAACCGTTGTCACGGCCGAGAGTAAGGTTTCCCGTCACGCGGCTGCGTCTGATGTGCCATTGCGTCTGGATGGCGAAGACCTGACCCTGATTTCACTGCAGGTGAACGGTCAGCCGTGGAGTGACTATAAAGAAGAAAATAATCAGCTGGTGATTGGCGGTTTGCCGGACAGTTTCACCCTGACTATCGTCAACGAAATTAGCCCGGCGGCGAACACCGCGCTGGAAGGCCTGTATCAGTCAGGCGAAGCGCTATGTACCCAGTGTGAAGCTGAAGGTTTCCGCCATATTACCTGGTATCTGGACCGCCCGGATGTGCTGGCGCGCTTCACCACCAAAATCATTGCCGATAAAGCCAAATACCCCTACCTGCTTTCTAACGGCAACCGCGTCGCGCAGGGCGAGCTGGACAATGGCCGTCACTGGATTCAGTGGCAGGATCCGTTCCCAAAACCCTGTTACCTGTTCGCGCTGGTGGCCGGCGATTTCGATGTGCTGCGTGACACCTTCACCACCCGTTCCGGGCGTGAAGTCGCGCTTGAACTATACGTTGACCGCGGCAACCTCGACCGCGCGCCATGGGCGATGACCTCGCTGAAAAATTCAATGAAGTGGGACGAAACCCGTTTCGGTCTCGAATATGACCTCGACATCTATATGATCGTCGCCGTCGACTTCTTCAATATGGGGGCGATGGAGAACAAAGGCCTCAACGTCTTTAACTCTAAATACGTGCTGGCCCGTACCGATACCGCGACCGATAAAGATTACCTCGATATTGAGCGCGTCATTGGTCACGAATATTTCCATAACTGGACCGGCAACCGCGTGACCTGTCGCGACTGGTTCCAGCTCAGCCTGAAAGAAGGGCTGACCGTATTCCGCGATCAGGAATTCAGTTCCGACCTCGGCTCGCGCGCGGTGAACCGCATCAACAACGTTCGTACCATGCGTGGGCTGCAGTTTGCCGAAGACGCCAGCCCGATGGCGCACCCGATCCGTCCGGATATGGTTATTGAGATGAACAACTTCTACACCCTGACGGTATACGAAAAGGGCGCGGAAGTGATCCGTATGCTGCACACCCTGCTCGGCGAAGCCAATTTCCAGAAAGGGATGCAGTTGTACTTTGAGCGCCACGACGGCAGCGCCGCCACCTGCGATGATTTCGTGCAGGCGATGGAAGATGCTTCGAACGTCGATCTGTCGCATTTCCGTCGCTGGTACAGCCAGTCCGGCACGCCGGTCGTTACCGTGCATGACGACTATAACCCGGAAACCGAGCAGTACACCCTGACTATCAGCCAGCGTACGCCGCCGACCGCGGAACAGGCCGACAAGCAGCCGCTGCACATCCCGTTCAGTATCGAGCTGTACGATAACGAAGGCAAAGCGATCCCGCTGCAGAAAGGCGGCCATCCGGTGCACCACGTGTTGAATGTCACCCAGGCGGAACAGACGTTCGTCTTTGATAACGTTTACTTCCAGCCGGTACCGGCGCTGCTGTGTGAATTCTCCGCGCCGGTCAAGCTTGAATATAAGTGGAGCGACCAGCAGCTGACGTTCCTGATGCGCCACGCGCGTAACGACTTCTCGCGTTGGGATGCCGCGCAGAGCCTGCTGGCGACCTACATCAAGCTCAACGTTAACCGCCATCAGCAGGGGCAGCCGCTGTCGCTGCCGATCCACGTCGCTGACGCTTTCCGCGCGATTCTGCTCGACGAGAAGATCGATCCGGCGCTGGCGGCGGAAATTTTAACGCTGCCGTCGGCCAACGAAATCGCCGAACTGTTCACCATCATCGATCCGATTGCCATCGCGGCGGTGCGCGAAGCGCTGACCCGTACGCTGGCGAAAGAGCTGGCCGATGAGCTGCTGGTGGTTTACAACGCCAACAAGCTCGACAGCTATCGCGTAGACCATGCCGATATCGGTAAACGTTCCCTGCGCAATACCTGCCTGCGCTATCTGGCTTTTGGCGATGTTGAGTTGGCAGATAAGCTGGTGCAAGCCCAGTATCATCATGCTGACAACATGACCGACGCGTTGGCTGCGCTGTCGTCGGCGGTGGCGGCGGAGTTGCCGTGCCGTGATGCATTGATGCAGGAGTATGACGATAAGTGGCACCAGGACGGCCTGGTGATGGACAAGTGGTTCATCCTGCAGTCCACCAGCCCGGCGGCCAATGTGGTTGAGACGGTACGCGGCTTGCTCAAGCACCGTTCATTCACGATGAGCAACCCGAACCGGGTACGCTCGCTGATCGGCGCCTTCGCGAGTAGCAACCCGGCGGCGTTCCACGCCGAAGACGGCAGCGGTTACCAGTTCCTGGTGGAAATGCTGACCGAGCTCAATAGCCGCAACCCGCAGGTGGCGTCGCGTCTGATTGAGCCGCTGATTCGTCTGAAACGCTACGATGAGAAACGTCAGGCCAAGATGCGTGCGGCGCTGGAACAGCTGAAAGGGCTGGAGAATCTCTCCGGCGATCTGTTCGAGAAGATCAGCAAAGCGCTGGCGTAACGGCCGCAAAATCCCCGGTGGCGCTCTCGCTTACCGGGGCTACAGCGCTGTGCGATTTGGTAGCCCGGCCGAGCGAAGCGCGGGCCGGGAACGTCAGTTAGCCATGACTAAACAAACGCGGCGCACGCTCGTTGTCGCCGCGCTTCATCACCCGATCGAGTACCTGCGCTTCCAGTTCCGCCAGCTTCGCCGAGCCGAACCGCCGCGGACGTGGAATATCCACGCTCAAATCAAGGCCAATTTTCTTTTCTTCTATTAACAGCACCCGGTCGGCCATCGCCACCGCTTCACTCACATCATGAGTTACCAGCAACACGGTAAAGCCGTGTTCTTGCCAGAGCGAAACAATCAATTCCTGCATTTCCAGACGGGTGAGGGCGTCAAGCGCTCCCAGCGGTTCATCCAGCAGCAGCAGACGCGGGCGATGGATCAGCGCGCGGGCCAGCGCAACACGCTGTTTTTGCCCGCCGGAGAGGGCCGCCGGCCACTCATCGGCTCTCTCTTCCAGCCCGACGCTGGCCAGCGCCTGGCGGGCGGCATCGCGCCACTGGCCCTTCAGCCCAAGTCCAACGTTGTCGATAACCGTCTTCCACGGCAGCAACCGCGCGTCCTGGAACATCATACGCGTTTCATCCTGAATCTGCGCAAGCGGCGTCGCGCCTGCCAGTAGTTCGCCGCCGTTGGGTTTTTCCAGCCCGGCCAGCAGGCGCAACAGGGTGCTTTTGCCGCCGCCGCTGCGGCCGACCACCGCGACAAATTGCCCGCCAGGAATATGTAAATCCAGCTCATTGAGAATGACATTGTCGCCGTAGCGTTTGCTGACCCCATTGAGTAAGAGCGGGATCCCGGGATTAATACGAGCAGTATTCATGCGTTAGCCTCCTGAAGACGGTACGCCGGGTTCCAGCGTAGCCACACGCGCTCCAGCAGTTGCGCGCTAAAATCGGCGAGCTTGCCGAGAATGGCGTAAAGAATAATGGCGACCACCACCACGTCAGTTTGCAGAAACTCGCGGGCGTTCATAGCCAGATAACCGATTCCGGCATTCGCGGAGATGGTCTCAGCGACGATAAGCGTCAGCCACATCAATCCGAGGGCGAAGCGAATGCCAACCATAATCGAGGGCAGGGCGCCGGGAAGGATCACGTGGCGGAAGAGGGCGAATCCTGATAAGCCATAGCTACGCGCCATTTCCACCAGACCGCGATCGATATTGCGGATGCCGTGCCAGGTATTGATATAAATCGGAAACATCGTCCCCAGCGCGACAAGAAATATTTTGGCGCTTTCGTCAATACCGAACCACAAAATCACCAGGGGGATCAGCGCCAGATGCGGTACATTGCGCAGCATCTGGATGGAGGTATCCAGCAGGCGTTCGCCCCAACGCGAGAGCCCGCTAATGAGCCCGAGCGTCAGGCCGATGGAGCCGCCAATGGCGAAGCCAAGTAAGGCGCGCCAGGAACTGATGGCCAGGTGTTGCCACAGCTCGCCGCTGGCGGAGAGCGTCCAGAAAGCTTTCAGTACCCCCTCCGGAGAGGGGAGAATACGGGTTGAGAGCCAGCCTACCGATGACGCCAATTGCCAGATCAGCACGGTGCCCACCGGTAAAAACCAGGGGGCGAGGCGTAACAGAAGTTTCTGCGAAGAAGCTGCCATAGTTCGCTCCCTAACTTTGCGCCGCTTTACGCGGGATAAATTCATTCGCTACCGCTTCGCCCTGCAGACGCAGGTTTTGCGGCTGAGGGATCGTCGGGACGTTGACATCAAGCAGTGGGAACAGCAGTTCGCCGACTCGCCAGGCTTCCTCAAGGTGCGGGTAGCCGGAGAAGATAAAACTGTCGATGCCAAGTTCAGCGTATTCATTGATACGTTCAGCGACGGTTGCCGCATCACCAACCAGCGCGGTACCCGCGCCGCCGCGCGCCAGCCCGACCCCGGCCCACAGGTTCGGGCTGATTTCCAGCTTGTCGCGACGGCCGTTGTGCAGCGCCGCCATGCGATGTTGGCCAACAGAATCGGTTTGCGCGAAGGCGGCCTGCGCGCGGGCGATGGTCTCGTCATCCAGATGGGAGATTAAGCTCTCCGCCGCTTGCCATGCCTCTTCATTGGTTTCGCGGACGATGACGTGCAAACGAATACCAAAGCGGACGCTGCGGCCGAGGCGCGCGGCTTTCTCACGCACCTGGGCGATTTTTTCCGCCACCTGAGCCGGCGGTTCACCCCAGGTCAGGTAAAGGTCGACCTGTTCGGCGGCCAGATCCTGTGCAACGTCCGAGGAGCCGCCAAAGTAGAGCGGCGGTCGCGGTTGCTGCTGCGGTGGGAAGAGCAGTTTCGCGCCGCGCACGTGCTGGTGCTTGCCGTGGAAAGTCACGGTTTCACCTTCCATCAGTTTGCGCCAGATATGGGTGAACTCGGCGGAGGCTTCATAGCGTTCGGTGTGGTCGAGGAATACCCCATCGCCAGCTAATTCATTCGGATCGCTGCCGGTGACCAGGTTGAACAATGCCCGGCCATTAGAGAGCCGGTCAAGCGTGGCTGCCTGACGCGCGGAAACGGTGGGGGATACCACGCTTGGGCGCAGCGCGACAAGAAACTTCAGCCGTTGGGTGACGGGGATCATTGAAGCGGCAACCAGCCAGGCATCTTCGCACGAGCGTCCGGTAGGAATGAGTACGCCGGTGAAGCCGAGCCGGTCGGCGGCCTGGGCGATTTGCTGCAGATAGCTGTAATCTACCGGGCGCGCGCCTTCATCGGTGCCCAGATAGCGACCGTCACCGTGGGTGGGTAAGAACCAGAACATATTCAGACTCATGATTTCGCTCCTTGTGCGGGGGCAGGCTGCCAGATACGGTTTTGAATAGTGATTTTTTTCGGTACCAGCTTGTTTTCATAGAAGAGATCGGCGGTTTGCTGTTGGCGAGCGGCCGTTTCAGCGCTTACCGGTGATATCGCAGTGGGCGGACGATGGTCGAGATAGCTGGCAATCACCGCTTCGGGTAGACCCATCGTTTTGGCCAGCAGGGCAATACTTTGCTGGCGATGGCTAATGGTCAGGGCATCCGCCTGGCTAAAGGTCGCCAGCACGCCTTCGATAAAGGCGCCGTTCTTTTCGGCATAAGGACGAGCGGCAAGATAGAACGAACCGGTCTGCTTTAGGTCGCTACCATCTTTCAGTACCCGTACCCCGCCTTGCAGCAGCGCCGCAGAGTAATAGGGATCCCAGATAGCCCAGGCATCGACATTACCCTGCTGAAAAGCGGCGCGGGCATCGGCGGGGGCAAGATACACCGGCTGGATATCGCTGAATTTCAGCCCTGCCTGCTGCAGAGCGCGCAGCAGCAGATTGTGCGAGCTTGAGCCCTTCTGGAACGCCACCTTACGGCCTTTCAGTTCAGCCACGCTTTTGATTGGGCTGTTATCGGCGACCAGAATCACTTCCGCTTTCGGTTTCGCGGGTTCCGCGCCGATATAGACCAGATCGGCGCCGGCAGCCTGAGCGAAAATCGGTGGAATATCGCCAGTACTGCCGATATCAATACTGCCGACGTTCAGCGCTTCCAGCATTTGCGGCCCGGCGGGAAACTCGACCCACGAAATCTTAGTTTGCGGATAGCGCTGCTCCAGCAGCTGATGGCTCTTCGCCAGCACCATACTGACGCTGCCTTTCTGGTAGCCGATGCGTAACGCTTCCGGCGCCTGCGGGGCCGCATGCGTAATAAAGGAAAGCGCGAGTAGCCCGCCGAGAGTCAGGGCACGCAGAGGATTAAGCATGCTCAACCCCCTGTAAGGTCTTTAGCCCCGGGATGCGGCTGTTGCGGCGATTCAGCGCCTGCCAGAAGGTCTCCAGCGCCTGGTCGAGACGGTTTTGCAGATTCGGTGTGAACTGCGGTTTATGTTGATAATCGGTGACCTGGCTGTCATCGGCGAATACGCCATGGAGGATCTCCTGCGCTTTGAGAGCATTAAGCACCGGCTTCAGGGCGTAATCGACCGCCAGCATATGGGCGATGGTGCCACCTGTCGCCAGCGGCAGGACAATTTTGCCTTCCAGAGCGCGTTCGGGGAGCAAATCCAATAGCGTCTTCAGCGCGCCGGAAAAAGAGGCTTTATAGACGGGAGTGGCGATAATCAGGCCATCGGCGCCGGCCAGTTGTTCATTTAAGGTATGTAGAGCGGGGTTATCGAAGCGGGCGTAAAGCAGATCTTCGGGATCAAAATTCTGTAAATGCCAGTGATAGACTTCGATGTCGGCCGCGGTAAGTTTCTCTCTGGTGTACTCCAGCAATGCGCTTGAGCGAGAAGGGTAGCGGGGGCTGCCCGCGAGTGTAATAACGCGCATACTCTCTCCTTATAACCAAATGTTTGCATTTATCTATAATTGATAACATTTTATGGCAGTGTGACAGAGGGCGTTTATTTCCCTAAATGATTTTTCCGGGGTTAAATTGCCAAAATGCGCATAACAGGCGGCAGAGAAGTAAACGTTTGCGTTGGACGCGTGATTTTTTGTCGCAGGTCAATTCCCTTTCGGGCGCGGATCGAACATAATACGCCCCCGGTTTGCACACCGGGAATCCAGGAGAGTTCATGTACTATCCCTTCGTTCGTAAAGCTCTTTTTCAGCTCGATCCTGAGCGCGCTCATGAAGTAACCTTCCAACAATTACGCCGCGTCACCGGCACGCCGCTGGAAATGCTGGTTCGACAAAAAGTACCGTCGAAACCCGTTACCTGCATGGGGCTCACTTTCAAGAATCCGCTGGGGCTGGCGGCCGGGCTTGATAAAAACGGCGAGTGCATTGATGCGCTCGGTGCGATGGGCTTCGGCTCAATCGAAATTGGTACCGTGACTCCGCGTCCGCAGCCGGGCAATGACAAGCCGAGGATCTTCCGTCTCGTCGATGCCGAAGGTTTGATCAACCGCATGGGCTTTAATAACCACGGCGTTGATAACCTGGTCGAGAATGTGAAAAAAGCGCATTTTGACGGCGTGCTGGGGATTAATATCGGTAAAAATAAAGATACCCCGGTAGAGCAGGGTAAAGATGATTATCTGATTTGTATGGAAAAAGTCTATCCATACGCTGGATATATCGCCATTAATATCTCCTCGCCGAATACCCCAGGGCTGCGTACTTTGCAATATGGTGAAGCGCTGGATGATTTACTCAGCGGTATTAAAAATAAGCAGCTCGAACTTCAACAGAAACATCAAAAATATGTTCCTGTGGCGGTGAAGATCGCCCCGGATCTTTCTGTCGAAGAATTGATCCAGGTAGCCGACAGCTTAGTCCGCCATAATATTGATGGCGTCATTGCTACCAATACCACCCTCGATCGTTCACTGGTCCAGGGGATGAAGCATTGTGATGAAACCGGTGGGTTGAGTGGTCGTCCATTACAATTAAAAAGCACCGAGATTATTCGTATGCTGGCCACGGAATTAAATGGTCGTTTGCCCATTATCGGAGTTGGCGGTATTGACTCGGTGATTGCCGCTCGTGAAAAGCTGGCTGCTGGCGCCACGCTGGTGCAGATTTATTCCGGGTTTATTTTTAAAGGGCCACCGCTGATTAAAGAAATTGTTACACACATCTAATCTTTTCCCCTTCTGAATCTTCCCCAGGGCTTTATTTCCGGCCCTGGTTGTTTTATATTCCTTCATTGTTGCTTATTTAGACATTTTAGTCTTTTCTTAATTTTAGAAATTATTCTGTAGCAGGATGCCATTGCTTTGCAGAAGGAAGTGGAAGAGGACGGGGGTAGAAATGCGGATTAAACCTGACGATAACTGGCGTTGGTATTACGACGAAGAGCATGACCGCATGATGCTCGATCTGGCCAATGGTATGTTATTTCGCTCACGTTTCGCCCGGCGCATGTTAACGCCTGACGCTTTCGCGCCGTCGGGATTTTGCGTCGATGACGCGGCGCTCTATTTTTCTTTTGAAGAAAAATGCCGTGATATTGAATTAAACAAAGAGCAGCGTGCCGAATTAGTATTAAATGCCTTAACCGCGATCCGTTTTCTGAAACCGCAGATGCCGAAGAGCTGGCATTTCACTACTCACCAGCAGAACTGGCAGCCGACCAGCGGCGACGCCGCCAGCGTGTGGATCAGCGATACCGGCGAGCAGGTCAATTTGCTGGTGGTCGAACCGGGTGAAAACGCCACGCTTTGCCTGCTGGCGCAACCGGGATTGACTCTGGCAGGGCGGGTGATGCAGTTAGGCGATGTGATTAAAATTATGAACGACAGACTGCAGCCGGCGCAGAGCGCGGCCAGCTACAGCCTGGGGCAGGCGGTTTAAGGCGCCAGGCGCAGCGCGGTTTTCGGTACGCAGCTGCAGCATAAAATGGTGCCATCCGCGGCGACCGCATTTTTCTTTAACGGACTCACTTCACCCTCTTCCAGGCGGATACGACAACTGCCGCAGATCCCGGCGCGGCAGGAATAAGGGATACGAATGCCCTGTTGTTCCAGTTGCTCCAGCAGTACCTGCTGGTTATTGCCGGTAAACTGTTGCCCCTGCCACTCAATCTCAACCGTCGCTTTTGGCTGCGCATCGGCCGCCAGCGTATCGTCGCTATCGCCAGCGCCATAGACTTTCGCCGGGCCGCGCGTCAGCACTTCCACCTCATCACCCACGCGGATAACGCCGCTGTTGCGGGCGATCAGGTTCTGGCCAAAATCGACATCGCCATTATCCTGCGCGGTACGAAAACGCTTTAACGTCTCCAGCGGCTCGCCGGACGGATGCTTTTGCCCACGCTCCGGGCTGACGGTGGTGAAAATGCAGCGGCTGCAGGGTTTGGCGACGTCAAATACCACTTCGCCGATGCGAATAACTTTCCAGCTATCTTCATCCCACGCCGCGGCGCCGGTAACCACCAGATTAGGGCGAAACTGTTCTATGCTTACGCTGGCAGGGCAACGTTGCTGCAGATCGCGAAGCGAGGCTTCATTGGCGAGCAGGTAGGGATAACCGTCGGCGAAGGAGAGCGGCACCGCGTCGTGGCGTTTTACTCGCCGGGTTAGCTGCGGCCCGAGCCAGCGCAGTTGGACGTCGCGGTTGAAGAAGCCGCTGAGCCACTGGTTGATGGCGGCTGGCGCGATCAAGGCGGTGAAATGGTTGCCCCACACCTCCGTCGGCTCGCCCTGGGGAGCGAAATCATCAAAGCGCACCAGCGCGCTGCTGCCATCCGGCGCGGTCAAGTGCAGGCCGTCATGAAGCGGCGAAGGCAGGAATTTCACCATCTGCGGAAACTGGCGCGCGGTAATAAACGTACCGTCGGTTTCGGTCAGCATAAAGATGCGGTCGAAGGCCATGCCGCTAATATCGGCAAAGGCATGGGTGACGCCAATTCCGCGCATGGATTTGACGGGATGAATAAAAAGTTTCGATAGCGTTACCATACGCTGCCCCTGGGTTCAAAAATAAGCCTTTAACTTTATGACATAGGGCACATATTGGCTATAATGCGCACCAATTTTCTTTAAGTAAAAGTGACGATATGAAATCTCTGTTTGCCAGCACGGCTCGTGGTCTTGAAGAGCTGTTAAAAACTGAACTGGAAGGACTTGGCGCCACGGCGTGCCAGGTCGTCCAGGGCGGGGTTCATTTTCAGGGAGATACGCGCCTGCTGTATCAAAGCCTGATGTGGAGCCGGCTGGCCTCGCGCATCATGCTGCCGCTGGGCGAGTGCAGCGTGTATAGCGATCTGGATCTCTACCTGGGGGTTCAATCGATTCCGTGGACGGAGATCTTTACCACTGACGCCACCTTTGCGGTGCATTTTAGCGGCCTCAATGAGGAAATCCGCAACAGTCAGTATGGCGCATTAAAAGTCAAAGACGCTATCGTCGATAGCTTCACGCGTAAAAATCTGCCGCGTCCGAATGTCGATCGTGAGAATCCCGATCTGCGTATCAACGTCTGGCTGAACAAAGAAACGGCGCATATTTCACTGGATCTAAGCGGCGAAGGTCTGCATCTGCGCGGCTACCGTGATGGCACCGGCATGGCGCCGATCAAAGAAAACCTCGCGGCGGCAATCGTCATGCGCTCCGGCTGGGTGGCGGGAACGCCGCTGCTCGATCCGATGTGCGGTTCCGGCACGTTGCTGATTGAAGCGGCGATGCTGGCGACCGATCGTGCGCCGGGCCTGCACCGCGGCCATTGGGGCTTCGGCGGTTGGGCGCAGCACGATGACGCTATCTGGAAAGAGGTGAAAGCCGAGGCGCAAACGCGCGCGCGTCAGGGACTGGCCGCTTATGAATCGCGCTTCTACGGCTCTGACGTCGACGAGCGCGTGATTGAACGCGCGCGCCGCAATGCCCGCCGCGCCGGAATTGGCGAGCTCATCAATTTTGAAGTGAAAGACGTCGCGCAGCTCAATAATCCGCTGCCGAAAGGCCCGTATGGCACCGTTATCAGCAACCCGCCGTACGGCGAACGTCTGGAAAGCGAACCGGCGCTGATTGCCCTGCACAGCCTGCTGGGGCGGATTATGAAAAACCAGTTTGGCGGCTGGAACCTGTCGGTCTTCAGCGCCTCGCCGGAATTGCTGAGCTGCCTGCAGCTGCGTGCCGATAAACAGTTTAAAGCCAAAAACGGCCCGCTGGACTGCGTACAGAAGAACTATCATCTGGCGGAAAGCGAAGGCGGCAAGCCGGCGATGCTGGCGGAAGATTTCGCCAACCGCTTACGTAAAAACCTGAAGAAGTTTGAAAAGTGGGCGCGTCAGGAAGGCATTGAATGCTATCGCCTGTACGATGCCGATTTGCCGGAATACAACGTGGCTATCGACCGCTACGGCGAGTGGGTGGTGGTGCAGGAGTATGCGCCGCCGAAAACCGTCGATGCGCACAAAGCGCGCCAGCGTCTGTTCGATATTATCGCCGCGACTATCGCGGTGTTAGGGATCGCGCCGAATAAGCTGGTGCTGAAGACCCGCGAGCGGCAGAAGGGTAAAAATCAGTACCAGAAGATGGCGGAGAAGGGCGACTTTATCGAGGTACAGGAGTATAACGCGCGTCTGTGGGTTAACCTTACCGACTATCTCGACACCGGTCTGTTCCTCGACCACCGTATCGCCCGTCGTATGCTGGGCCAGATGAGCAAGGGTAAGGATTTCCTCAACCTGTTCTCCTATACCGGCAGCGCCAGCGTCCACGCCGGTCTCGGCGGCGCGCGCTCCACCACGACCGTCGATATGTCGCGCACCTATCTGGAGTGGGCGGAACGCAACCTGCGTCTGAACGGCTTAACCGGCCGCGCGCATCGCCTGATGCAGGCGGACGTGCTGGGTTGGCTGCGGGAAAGCACCGAGCAGTTCGATCTGATCTTTATCGATCCGCCGACCTTCTCCAACTCCAAACGAATGGAAGATGCCTTTGATGTGCAGCGCGATCATATCCGTCTGATGACCGATCTAAAACGTCTGCTGCGTAAAGGCGGCACGATTATGTTCTCGAATAACAAACGCGGTTTCCGTATGGATCATGACGGGCTGGCGGCACTTGGCCTGAAGGCGCAAGAAATTTCGCAAAAAACGCTGTCGCAGGATTTTGCCCGCAACCGTCAGATCCACAACTGCTGGCTGATTACCGCGGCCTGAAAGGAATAAAGAATGTCACTGATTAGTATGCACGGCGCCTGGCTTTCGTTCAGCGATGCACCGCTGCTGGATAATGCTGAACTGCATATCGAAGATAACGAACGCGTCTGCCTGGTAGGGCGTAACGGCGCTGGTAAATCGACCCTGATGAAAATCCTCAACCGCGAGCAGGGTCTGGACGATGGGCGTATTATTTATGAACAAGATCTGATCGTTGCGCGTCTGCAGCAGGATCCTCCGCGTAATGTCGCAGGTACGGTGTACGATTTTGTCGCGGAAGGGATCGCCGAACAGGCGGCGTATCTTAAGGCCTATCATGATGTTTCGCATCAGGTGATGACCGATCCGAGCGATAAAAATTTAAATGAGCTGGCCCGCCTGCAGGAACAGCTGGATAACCTGGGGCTGTGGCAGTTAGATAGCCGTATCAACGAAGTGATCGAGCAGCTTGGCCTTAACGCCGACGCGCAGCTGGCGTCGCTGTCCGGCGGCTGGCTGCGTAAAGCGGCGCTGGGCCGCGCGCTGGTTAGCGGGCCGCGCGTGCTGTTGCTGGATGAACCGACTAACCACCTCGATATCGAAACTATCGACTGGCTGGAAGGGTTCCTCAAATCCTTCAAAGGCACCATTATCTTCATTTCGCACGACCGTTCTTTTATCCGCAATATGGCAACGCGCATTGTCGACCTCGATCGCGGCAAGCTGGTGACCTATCCGGGCAATTACGATCAATATCTGCTGGATAAAGAAGAAGCGCTGCGCGTCGAAGAGCTGCAGAATGCTGAATTCGACCGCAAGCTGGCGCAGGAAGAGGTGTGGATCCGCCAGGGGATTAAAGCGCGTCGTACCCGCAACGAAGGGCGCGTCCGCGCGCTGAAGGCGATGCGTCGCGAACGCGGCGAACGCCGTGAAGTGATGGGCAGCGCGAAGATGCAGGTCGAGGAGGCTTCTCGCTCCGGCAAAATCGTCTTTGAGATGGAAAACGTCAACTATCAGGTTGACGGCAAAGTGCTGGTCAAAGATTTCTCCGCGCAAATCCAGCGTGGCGACAAGATTGCGCTGATTGGCCCGAACGGCTGCGGTAAAACCACGCTGCTGAAGCTGATGCTCGGCCAGTTGCAGGCCGATAGCGGGCGTATCCACGTCGGTACCAAGCTGGAAGTCGCATACTTCGACCAGCACCGCGCGGAGTTGGATCCGGACCGCACGGTGATGGATAACCTTGCGGAAGGTAAACAAGAGGTGATGGTTAACGGTAAGCCGCGTCACGTGCTGGGCTATCTGCAGGACTTCCTGTTCCATCCAAAACGGGCGATGACCCCGGTACGCGCGTTGTCCGGCGGGGAGCGTAACCGTCTGCTGCTCGCGCGCTTGTTCCTGAAACCCAGTAACTTATTGATTCTTGATGAACCGACTAACGACCTTGATGTCGAAACGCTGGAACTGCTGGAAGAGCTGATCGATGGCTACCAGGGCACCGTGATGCTGGTGAGCCACGACCGTCAATTTGTCGACAACACCGTGACCGAGTGCTGGATCTTCGAGGGCGGCGGGCGTATCGGCCAATATATCGGCGGTTATCACGACGCGCGCGGACAGCAAGCGCAGTCGCTGGCGAATAAACAGCCGATTGTAAAAAAACCGGCGGAAGTCGCTCAACCGAAAGCAGAAAGTGTCAAACGCGCCGCCAGCAAACTAAGCTATAACCTGCAGCGCGAACTGGAACAGCTGCCGCAGAAGCTGGAAGATCTGGAAACTCAACTGCAGACGCTGCAGGAAAAAGTTGCCGATCCTTCTTTCTTCGGCCAGCCGCATGACCAGACCCAGCAGGTGCTGGCGCAGTTAGCGGAAGCGGAACAGGCCCTGGAAGCGGCCTTTGAACGCTGGGAATATCTCGAAGGACTCAAAAACGGCGCTTAAGCTGAGGAGTGTTCATGTGCGATCATCATCATGCTGCGCGGCACATATTGTGCCCACAATGTGATCTGCTGGTGGCTTTGCCGCCGCTGGAGCATCGCCAGAAAGCCGCATGCCCACGCTGCGGCACCACGCTCACCACATCGTGGGACGCGCCGCGGCAGCGCCCCACGGCCTATGCGCTGGTGGCGCTGTTCATGCTGCTGCTGGCGAACCTGTTTCCTTTTGTTTATATGAAAGTCGGCGGGATCAGCAGCGAAATTGAGCTGCTGGAAATACCTAATGTGTTGTTCACCGAGGATTACGCCAGCCTCGGTACGTTCTTTTTACTCTTTGTCCAGCTGGTCCCGGCGTTTTGTTTGGTGACCATCTTATTGTTGGTCAATCGCGTTCATATGCCTTCACGCTTGAAGGCGTTTCTGGCGCGGATTTTGTTTCACCTCAAAAGCTGGGGGATGGCGGAGATTTTCCTCGCCGGGGTGCTGGTCAGCTTCGTTAAACTCATGGCCTATGGTGATATCGGCGTTGGGCTGAGCTTTGTTCCCTGGTGTCTGTTCTGCCTGCTGCAATTGCGGGCGTTTCAGTGCGTCGATCGCCGCTGGCTGTGGGACGACATTGCGCCAATGCCGGTCATTAAGCAGCCGCTGCGCCCTGGCGTGCCGGGGCTTCGCCAGGGATTACGCTCCTGCTCGTGCTGTACGGCGGTGCTGCCAGCGGATGAGAAAGAGTGTCCACGCTGTCACACCAAAGGTACCCCGCGGCGTAAAAACAGCCTGCAGTGGACGCTGGCGCTGCTGATGACGTCATTTGTGCTCTATTTACCCGCCAATATTCTGCCGATTATGATTACCGATCTGTTGGGCGATAAAATGCCGTCGACAATCATGGCGGGCGTCGTTCTGCTGTGGAGTGAGGGCTCTTACCCGGTCGCGCTGGTTATCTTTATCGCCAGTATCATGGTGCCGACGTTAAAAATGATCGCTATCGGCTGGCTATGCTGGAGTGCGAACGGAAACGGCGCGCGTGATTCAGAGCGTATGCACCTGATTTATGAAGTGGTTGAATTTGTTGGCCGTTGGTCAATGATCGACGTTTTTGTCATCGCGGTACTCTCGGCGCTGGTGCGTATGGGAGGCTTGATGAATATCTATCCGGCGATAGGCGCGGTGATGTTCGCGCTGGTCGTTGTTATGACCATGTTCTCGGCCATGATGTTTGACCCACGTCTATTGTGGGACCGTGAACCAGATCCAAGCCATGAGGAAATGCAACAGCATGGAAAATAAGAGCGGAGAAGCGAAAGTGCAGAAGGTGAAGAACTGGTCACCGGTCTGGATCTTTCCGATTGTGACTGTGCTCATCGGCGCATGGATACTGTTTTACCACTACAGCCACCAGGGGCCGGAGGTGACGCTTATCACCACCAACGCCGAAGGCATTGAAGGGGGTAAAACGCGTATCAAGAGCCGCAGCGTTGATGTCGGGGTGGTGGAAAGCGCTATCCTGACTGATGACCTGAAACATGTAGAAATTAAAGCGCGTCTGAACTCGGGGATGCAGAAGCTGCTGCATAAAGACTCGGTGTTCTGGGTGGTAAAACCGCAGGTGGGGCGCGAGGGGATCAGCGGCCTCGGCACCTTGCTTTCCGGCGCCTATATCGAATTACAGCCGGGTAAAGAAGGCTCTGTGGCGCCGCAGTATCCGCTGTTGGATTCGCCGCCGCTGGCTTCACCGGATGCCAAAGGTATCCGTGTTTTGCTGGAAAGTAGCAAAGCCGGGCAACTCTCGCCTGGCGATCCGGTGCTGTTCCGCGGCTATCGCGTTGGTTCGGTTGAAACCAGCACCTTTGATACGCAGAAGCGCCGCATCACTTATCAGCTGTTTATCAACGCGCCGAACGACCGTCTGGTGACCACTAACGTTCGCTTCTGGAAAGATAGCGGTATTGCGGTTGATCTTACCTCTGCGGGAATGCGCGTTGAGATGGGATCGCTGTCGACGCTGTTTGGCGGCGGTGTAAGCTTTGATATTCCGGAAGGATTGGATCTCGGCGAGCCGGTGGCGAATAAAACGGAATACCACCTGTTTGACGATCAGAAGAGTATTCAGGATTCGGTGTTCACTCAGCATATTGATTACGTCCTGTTCTTTAAAGATTCGGTGCGTGGTCTGCAGCCAGGGGCGCCGGTTGAATTCCGCGGTATTCGTCTTGGTACCGTCGGCAAAGTGCCGTTCTTTATCCCCGGTTTGAAACAGAGCCTGAACGATGATTATCGTATCCCGGTTGAAATACGTATCGAGCCGGAACGTCTGATCAATCAACTGGGCGGCGATCCGAACATTCGCGCGCATATTGACGATCTGATCAACCGCGGGCTTCGTGCTTCGCTGAAAACCGGCAACCTGGTCACCGGCGCGCTGTATATCGATCTCGACTTCTATCCGAAAGCGCCTCCGCGCGGCAAGATTCAGGAGTTCGGCGGCTATCCGATCATTCCAACCGTCAGCGGCGGTCTGGCACAGATCCAGCAGCGTCTGATGGATGCGCTCGATAAGATTAACAATCTGCCGATTAACCCGCTGCTGGAGCAGGCGACCAGTACCCTGGCGCAGAGCCAGAAAACCATGCAGCGTGTCCAGACTACGCTCGACAACTTGAATAAGATCACTTCAAGCCAGTCGATGCAGCAGCTTCCAGCTGATATGCAGAGTACGTTGCGCGAGTTGAACCGCAGTATGCAGGGCTTCCAGCCAGGCTCGGCGGCCTACAATAAGATGGTTGCGGATATGCAGCGACTGGATCAGGTGCTTCGTGAACTGCAGCCGGTACTGAAAACCCTCAACGACAAGAGCAATGCGCTGGTATTTGAGGCCAAGGATAAAAAAGATCCGCAGCCGAAGGGAGCGAAATAATGAAAAAGTGGTTAGTGGCGGCAGCGGTATGCGTACTGACGGCCTGCAGCAGCGGTGGTGAGAGTAAAACTTACTATCAATTACCGGTAGCAAAGAGCGGCGCGCAAAGCGCCGTCAACCAGAGCAAGAATTTGCTGTGGGTCGAGCAGGTCAGTATCCCTGATTATCTGGCCGGGAATGGCGTGGTTTATCAGACCACCGATGTACAGTATGTCATCGCCAATAACAACCTGTGGGCGAGCCCGCTGGATCAGCAGTTACGTACCACGCTGGTGGCGAATCTGAGCAATCAACTGCCAGGTTGGGTGGTGGCATCGCAGCCGTTAGGCAGCGAGCAGGATACGCTTAATGTCTCCGTTAGCGGCTTCCACGGCCGCTACGACGGCCGGGTCATTGTTAGCGGTGAATGGCTGCTTAAGCATCAGGGGCAGTTAATCAAGCGTCCGTTCAATATTGAACTTAAGCAGCAGCAGGATGGCTATGACGCAATGGTTAAGACCCTGGCGCAGGCCTGGAGCCAGGAAGCCACCGCGATTGCGAGTGAGTTGAACCGCCTGCCATAAGTAAAATTAATACAATACAAGCCGCCGCGACCTGAAAAATCGCCGCGGCTTTTTTATTTGCCGCGTCAGATTGATAGTTGTGCTGGCTCACGATTTTTGTACAAATGAACTTTCATATAGCTCACAAATATGACACTGGCGTGAATTTTGCGCATTGACGCTGCCTGCGTTTCGCGGTAAAGGTTATACGTGGTTGCATATTTAGTGACCACTGTTTTCTTTTCCACCAGATCAAATAATGAGGGAAACGAGGCATGAAGAGACAAAAACGAGATCGCCTGGAACGGGCACATCAGCGTGGATATCAGGCCGGCATTACCGGCAGATCGAAAGAAATGTGTCCCTACCAGACCCTTAATCAGAGGTCCCATTGGCTAGGAGGTTGGCGAGAAGCCATGGAGGACAGGGTGCAAACTGCCTGACTGTCTCTTTAAAAAAGAAGCCTTCGCTCTGCGAAGGCTTCGCCTTTTGTACTTCAGGATAAGTACGGAAGGTAAATCAGAACGCGGAAGTATCCTGGAACAGACCGACTTTCAGGTCAGTTGCAGAGTAGATCAGACGACCATCTACCAGCACTTCGCCATCCGCCAGGCCCATGATCAGGCGACGGTTTACGATGCGTTTGAAGTGGATACGATAGGTGACTTTTTTCGCCGTCGGCAGAATCTGACCGGTAAATTTCACTTCGCCTACGCCCAGCGCACGGCCTTTCCCTTCGCCGCCCAGCCAGCCCAGATAGAAGCCAACCAGTTGCCACATTGCGTCCAGACCCAGACAGCCAGGCATTACCGGGTCGCCAATGAAGTGACAACCGAAGAACCACAGGTCTGGGTTGATGTCGAGCTCAGCTTCAACGTAACCTTTGTCGTAGTTGCCGCCGGTTTCGGTCATCTTGACGACGCGGTCCATCATCAGCATGCTCGGCGCCGGCAGTTGCGGGCCTTTCGCGCCAAACAGTTCACCACGACCAGAGGCAAGAAGATCTTCTTTTGTATAGGATTCGCGTTTATCTACCATGTTTTCAGTAAGCCTTATTTTGAGTTCGGGACGCAGGATAGCTAACACGTGTAAGCTGAACAAGTCCGATCAGTTCGAATTTGATCCGCCTAACCAGCGTAGCGGCCATGGAAAACGATGGCGAGTCTCTTGTTGCATCGCCTGCGCAATCCGTTCCTGAATAGTTTGTCGTAGCGTTTGTCCTTCACCATCCCATTGCAGCTGGGTGAGAAGCGGCAGGGCTTCGGTAACGTCGTCAATGGCCCAGATAAAGAACTGTTCGTCAGCCACCGCCTGGCGAAGCTCCTGTGCCAGGCTCAGATGGCGGACGTTGGCAGACGGAATAATAACGCCTTGCTTGCCTGTTAATCCGCGCTGCTGGCAGATGGTGAAGAAACCTTCAATCTTTTCATTCAGTCCGCCGACCGGCTGGACGCGACCGAACTGATCGACCGAGCCGGTAATCGCAATACTCTGGTTGATCGGCACATTGGCCAGCGCGCTGATAAGCGCGCACAGCTCAGCCATTGAGGCGCTATCGCCATCCACTTCACTGTAGGACTGCTCGAAGGTTAGTGAAGCGCTAAATGGCAGCTGCTGTTCAAGTTCGAGCTCGGACATAATAAACGCCTGCATGATCATCATGCCTTTGGCGTGAATATTACCGCCCAGTTCAGCTTTACGCTCAACGTCAATAAATTCGCCGTCGCCGATATGGACTACACAGCTGATACGCGAAGGTTCGCCAAAGGCGCGCGGGTGGCCCGGAAATTCGATTACCGACAGGGCATTGATTTGGCCGATGCATTCGCCTTCGGTATCAATCATGATCTGATCGAGAAGAATTTCATCGCGCATTCGCTCGGCAAGATAGCCTTCACGCCATTCACGGCGCTCAAGCATAGTTTGCATCTCCGCGCCGCTAATCCATTCGCCTTCGCAGAAGGCTGCCGCTTCACGCAGCTGACGGCCAATCCAGAGAGGGGAAAGCGGAAGCGTCTCCTGATCGCCGGTGTCGCGCACGCCTTCTTCAATCAGCAGCGGCCATGCGTCAGCCGCCGGCCCAGGCAGCGAAAGCTGACGAGCATGTTGCCAGACCCACTGGCACCAGAGTTTCAGGGTGTCGGCATCGGCTATCTGCAGGTTATCTTCATACTCGCTATAAATGGCCTGCGACGCGAGTTCCGGTTCCATCTCCTGAAAGTCAGCCAGCGCATCACGCTCGCCGATCAGAATGATCCTCAGGTTCAGCGGCATGGAGGGAATGCTAACGGGAAGAGGGCGGGATTCGTCAATAGACAGCCAGTCAAAGCGCTGACGGGTCACCATGTTCTTCAGGCGCATCCACAGCAGCGGCTGGGCCAGAAGCGCGCGCAGGGAGAGCAACAGGACGCCGCCGTTCGCGCGATGCACCAGGCCCGGTTGCAGCGAAATTTCGCCGTTAAACTGGCGTACGCAGCCAAAGAGCTGTTCCGCTTCAATCCAGTCTGCGGATTCAACCGGACCGCTGCTGGCAAAATTGTCTTCCGCGCTTTGGGCCGGCGACATGGTTACGTTGCCGCCGTTGACCTGATAGCGTACACCGAAGAGCGCTGTTGTGGGTTGCTGCAGGCTGCGGGCGGCTTCGGCTACCCAATGCAGATATTCCGGTTCTTCCGGCGCCTTTACCAGCATAAAAGATGAAATGGCTGGCGTGATCAGAAGCTGTTCCAGCGCATAAAATAAACGGGGTTGTAGATCGCCGGCGAGGGATGCCTCTGTCTCGGCGAGATTGACCTGGGTAAACAGCGCCTGATAACTTTCCGTATCAGGAGCGAGGTCGTTTCGGGTAAGTTTCGTAATGGTCAAAGTCGCTGTTTTTTAGTCAGATGTAAAACGAGCGATTATACCCGATACCGCGTCTGCGCACACGGAGGATTGCGTTTATCACGCTGATAATGGAATCGTCCACTTCACGAAAGATGATTTATTCTCAGCACATCCAGAAAAAACTGATATCCTGAAATGAGTTACACGGTCACATTGAGATCGCAATGAAATATCAACAACTGGAAAACCTTGAAAGCGGCTGGAAATGGAAATATCTGGTAAAGAAGCACCGGGAAGGTGAGTTGATTACCCGCTACATTGAAGCCAGCGCTGCGCAAGCCGCGGTCGATGTCTTGCTGACGCTCGAAAATGAACCTGTTCTGGTGAATACCTGGATCGATCAGCATATGAATCCGGAGCTCGCTAACCGGATGAAGCAGACTATTCGCGCACGACGCAAGCGTCATTTTAACGCCGAACATCAGCATACGCGGAAAAAGTCCATCGATCTGGAGTTCGTTGTCTGGCAACGCCTGGCCGGGCTTGCGCAACGGCGAGGCAAGACATTATCAGAAACCATCGTACAGCTAATTGAAGACGCCGAGCATAAAGAAAAATATGCCAGCAAGATGTCGAGCCTGAAGCACGATCTGCAGGTGCTCTTAGGAAAAGAGTAAGTAGCGGCCAACGTTGCTTGAGATTTTCCTCTGAACTCAAAATCAGGCCAAAAAAAACCCCGCATCAGCGGGGTTTTTTATCGTAGGAAACTTAAGCCTGCGGCTGAGTTACTACGTCTTTGTAACCTTTAACTTCGATCGCAACACGACGATCCGGAGCCAGGCAGTCGATCAGTGCAGCGCGAGCTTTCACGTTGTCACAGGTGTTGCCGGTAACCGGATCAGATTCGCCCATACCGCGAGCAGAGATCTTGTTAGCCGGGATGCCTTTAGCTACGAGGTAGTCAACAACGGACTGAGCACGTTTCTCAGACAGTTTCTGGTTGTACTGCTCGGAACCGATGCGGTCGGTGTAACCCAGAACAACTGCAGAACCGTCTTTCGGGTCCATGTTGCTCAGCTGGGTGTACAGCTGATCCAGAGCCTGCTGACCTTCTGGTTTCAGAGTTGCTTTGTTGAAGTTGAACAGAACGTCAGACTTCAGGGTGAAGGTCTTGGTGGTGACTTCCGGAGCCGGAGCTGGAGCCGGAGCTACAACCGGTGCATTGTCTTCCTGACCGAAACGGTAGGAAACACCAACGCTCAGCATGCCGTTGTCCGGACGAACGCCTACAGTGCCAGCGTCGCCGATGTTGTTAACCCACTGGTATTCCAGACGGGTAGCGATGTCACGGGTCATTGCCCACTCAACGCCGCCAGCGAATACTGGGGAAACGCCGGTGTCATGGTTGTCACCGATACGGTTGTTGCTGGAGTCAGCGCGCCATACCATGCCGCCCAGACGGGTGTAGATGTCCAGATCGTCAGTGATCGGGTAACCCAGTTTAGCGGTCAGCTGAACGCCCTGAGCTTTGAATGCGCCGTTAACGTTGTCGCCTTTGTAAGGCATACGGCCCAGCCAGTCGTAACCCATTTCGAAACCGAGGTACGGGTTAACCTGATAACCACCGAACGCACCAGCGCCCAGCTGGCTTTCGTGGGTCGGACCATTGTTATTCAGGTTGCTGTTGTACCAGCCGGTGTCATGGAACTGGGACCAACCCAGTTTACCACCTGCATACCAGGTGTTATCTTTCGGAGCGGCCTGCGCTACGGTAGCGAAGCCAGCCAGTGCCACTGCAATCGCGATAGCTGTCTTTTTCATTTTTTGCGCCTCATTATCATCCAAAATTCGCCATGAAGGTACATAAGACCTCACGGTTAAATCCTTCACCGGGGGCGTGACTCGTTGTTAACTATGCTGATACATGCAGCGTAAGCCGATCACCCCTGGCGATGTAAAGTCTACAACTTAGTTAGAAACTTACAAGTGTGAACTCGGTCAGGCATATGAAAAAAAAGGGTTGTATACACAATATTTAACAAATATGGTTAATTTGTGAACGCGGTGAAAAGTCGCAAAACCGCACCACACCGGGATCTCTGTGAAATTAACCACTTTGCGAGAATGGTTTTTGACGAGGCAAAAAAAATTCCAGGATTAATCCTAATTTCACTCAATGATATAAATTTGAGTGAATTTTTAGCCCACTTAATTGTCTCCCAGGCTGGCTTGTATTTCTCACCGGGCGCATGATAAAGCCCATCGCATGACCTTCTTCTGCGGCGAGCGCCAGACGTTCATGTTCTTGTTCAGTAAGTTCATCCGTCAGCCAGCCAATAACCACGCTATAATTCCCGGTACGTAAAGCGCGAATCATCGATTCCAGAGTATTGCAGGGCGACATCTGGTTAATCTGCATCACTTTTGAAAGCGGAAGGCCGGACGACTGTACCCATTCTTTACTCAGCTTTTGCTGCGGGGTGAGCCACAGTTGCCAGCGCGACTGCTGGCCAAGCTGCTGTAATAAAGGTAGCAGCAAAAGCTGCGTCATCATGGGTTGATCTTCGCGATAGACGATTTCACTAATCAGCCCAGTGGCTGAATGTTCGACGACGCTGTGCGAAGGGCGACGTACTGAAGCCGAAGTCAGTGGTGAACGATTTGCGTGAGCTGAAGTAAACATAGTCTATCTCGCCTGTGGGTTACTGTATGCATATACAGTATATCCGCCAGGGGGCGTCGTCAACCTCATTTTCCCATTTTTGCATATATTTTATGCACTCTACCCGGCTATGAATTATCGCTGCGGCGACTTATTTATATGAATTCACTGTCTCTATGCTGAACCCGCAGGCGACATTTTCCTCCGTTAATCTTTATTTCACGGCTGCCGGGCGTGTCCTCAATGGGGCCGATATGCTGTTCATCAATTAACATTGCTTAAGTATTCAGCGAGTCTCTGTAACACAATTTGCAGAATAACTTTTTCCTGAAAGCGCCTCGCAAAACAGCGAGCTGATTGAGATGAAGCCAAAATTCATCTTGCTGCACAAAACGAACTCACTTATTTTCTTCAATAACGGATCCGTTAATAAAATTACTTTTATGTGCATGATTAACAAAGGAATGATCATGAAGAAAATTTCAAAATTACGGTTCCTCCAGTTTCAGGAGTGCCTTTCCCCCTTAGGTAAAATCAGTAGCCGGCCTTTATTCGGCGGGTATAGTCTGGCGATTGAAAATACCGTATTCGCCATGGTGGCTGAGGGCGAAATCTATCTTAGGGTTTGCGAACAAAGCGCCTCTTATCGGGTTGAACATCATAGCCCGATGTTAATCATGCGCAAAAATGGTCGGCCGGTGGCGCTAAAATACTATCGTATAGATGAAGCACTGTGGCAGGACAGTAAAATGCTGTTTCACCTGTCAGAGCTGTCATTGCATACGGCGCGTAGCGAAAAGCAGCATCAGCGTAATTCCGGCAGGCTAAAGGATTTGCCTAATATCAGCTTTCACATGGAATTGATGTTGATCCATGCCGGAATAACCGATGTGAAAATGCTGCGTACACTGGGGGCGGAAATGAGCTGGTTAAAATTGAGAGAGCATAATAAAGGAATATCAATCAATGTCCTTGAGTCCCTGGCGGGCGCGATTGCCGGCATTCATTCCGCCGCGCTCCCGGCGCAGCGGCGCCAGGAGCTACGGGAGTGGGCTAATACGCAAGGATACGGCGTGGAGGATTATTCCGGTTGACCGGCAATCCGACGCTGCAGGCGACATATTTCCGGCAGCAGTGCGAGCAGTAGCCCAATCTGCTGCAGGACCAATGGTTCTTTACTGTCGGCTCGCGGCTCCAGATGTTGAATTCGCGATTGCAGGTTGCTGAGCGCCTGCTGAACGCGCTGTTCGTCTGCGGGAGAATGATGCAGCGCATCATCAACGTAGCAGACGGCATCATCGAGTAACGCCAGTATTTCCGGAGTCGTCAGTTTTTCCCTGTGCGCCCCCAACGCGGAAATATAGCTGGTAAACGTATGGTTAAGACACAACAGGCGGAATGCCGTTTCACGCATCGTGTTGTCGGCTTTAGGCTCTGTGGATAAATTTGATACCACTGATGCCAGTTCGCTATCCCGGTTATGTGCGTTACGCCGGGCAACGCGATACTCAAGACGGTTATCGCGCCCCTGATGATACTGCTCGAGAATAGCGTCAAGATAACGGCAGTTAGCGTTGATGGCCTGATCCAGTACGCGAGGTAAGTTACGGAAGTTCCAGTCAGGCCAGATAAAGGTCACTGCCGCCCAGGCGATGGCGCAGCCGATCAGCGTATCAAGGATACGCGGTAAAGCGACTTCGAATCCTTCACCTAACAGGTTAAAGCACAGCAGTACCAGCAGCGTGATAAACATCGTGGCATGCGCATACTGTACGTTGCGAAAAGCGAAAAACAGCACGCCGGTTAGTACAATGAGCAGCAGCTGGCCTTCAACCGAGGGAACCAGCAGCAGCACCGGTAGGCCGATCGCGACGCCAATCAATGTACCGATGATCCTTAACGCCAGACGATGCCGGGTCGCGTTATAGTTCGGCTGACAAACAAACAGGCTGGTAAGCAGAATCCAGTAACCGTGGTTGAGGCCGGTAAACTGAATGAACGCATAGCCCGCGCACAGCACCAGTGACATTCGCACCGCGTGGCGGAAAAGCGCCGATTCCGGCGTCATATTGCTGCGCAGTCGTAACCAGATATCGCTAAACCCGCTAGGGCGATCGTCGGCAAGCAGATTTTCGGGATGGTTGCTGGCCAGCACGCTGGTCTGCACCGATTCGATAGTTGCCAATTGCGCATCAATAGCGCGTAGGTTATTGAGCAGAAAACCCAGCGCTTTGACCTGATCTTGCGGCGCGCCGCTGGCGCGGACGCGATCCAGCGCCGCGTCCAGATGCATAAAGGCGCGTTCAAAGTGCGCATCATGCTGATACGGGATGCGTAAGAGAATGGCGCGGGAAAGTTTTTGACAGGCCTGCGCCTGCATTGACAACATCCGTTGGAAACGGAACATCACATCGCTGTAGCGGAAATGGTCGCGAAGCGTCTGATACTGAATATGTGATGAGCTGGCACGCTCATGAATGTCCTGGGCGACGAAATAATACTGAAGGGTGCGACGAGTGCCGCGTTGCCCGCGGTCGCCGCGCAGGCGTGTCAGTAAAGACGCTTTCGTCTGGTTAAGCATCGCAACCAGCTTGCCGTTAGCGAGCGCCAGATCGTACAACGGGGCCTGACTTTCATCTTCGATATCCGGATCGAACAGTCGGGATTTAAGTTCAAGGTATTGGGCCAGCTGTTCATAGCTGCGCGCAAGATTATCCTGCAGTGGGCGGATGGGAAAAATAAGATGCCCTGCGAGCGTCAATACGTTGTACCAGATGGCGCCAGCCAGCAAAAAGAGCGGCTGCAGGTACCAACTGTTATACAGAGTGACCCCTAACATGGTGTAGATAGCGATCAGTAAGGCGCCGAAAGCAATGGTGGCATAGCGTTGACCCAGCCCGCCGAGCAGGATAAAACCCGTCGTGGACAGGGTTAACCCAATAGCAAACAGCCACGGCCATGGAAACAGTAACTCCACCGACGCGGAGGCAATAAAGAAGCAGACCAGCGTAATAGCGAGATTACGTAACCGCCCGGTAAGGCGATCGTCGAGGTCGGTCAACGCCGCGGCAACCACCCCAAGCGTTAACGGGATGGTGAGTTTGACTTCGCCAATCCACCACGGCGCAACCGTGGTGCCACAAAGCGCAATAAATATCCTGGCGTTATATAGCCAGGCGCTATTCCATGTATAACGGCGGAGCAGGGGGCTTAACATAACAGTGTTCCGTACAATTACTGAAAGCGACGGCGGGCGTTGGCTTCGCGCGCGGCGCGAGCCGTTTCAACGGAGACCACGCGGCGTCCTACCGGCCAAAGTGCAATGGCGGCAATTTTAAAATTGGCGATCCCCACGGGGATACCAATGATGGTCAGGCACTGCGCAATACCGCTGAAAATATGCATCAGGCACAGCCACCAACCGAAGAACATGAACCACAAAATATTCAAAATAGTGCCGCCCGCGTTCAGTAAACTATTTTTAGCTTCAGGTTCCAGTTCATCAACATGAATGGCTTCATTACCGTAGGGGAAAAGCGATAGCCTGGTGATTTCCCAACATGAACGCGTCAGCGGTAACGTGAAGATCAAAATAATACTGACCAGCGTCGCCAGTAGCCAACCGAGCGTGGTGGCGAAACCGCCAAGAACAAAGTTCAAAATATTCAGAATGGTACGCATAAACCCTCTGGTTAACCCTGTGGATAATAAGACCCGGCAATTGTAACGTTTTTTTGCGCTGGAGCACCTGCTCGCGGGCGGTTAAACTTAAAAACATTCAAACTGATTGAAATTTGGCGATATATGGAACTTAAAGCGACAACATTGGGCAAACGCATGGCACAGCATCCTTATGATCGGGTGCAGTTGCTTAATGCCGGGGTCAAAGTCTCAGGCGATCGTCATGAGTATCTTATACCTTTCAATCAGTTATTGTCAGTTCAATGTAAGCGAGGCCTGGTGTGGGGCGAGCTGGAATTCGTGCTGCCGGAAAGCAAAGTTGTGCGTTTGCATGGTACCGAATGGACTGAGACGCAGCATTTCTTTCATCATCTCAATAATCTCTGGCAGCAGTGGAGCGCGGAGATGAGCGAAATCGCCGCGGACTTGCTGCGCCAGCAGTTAAGTGAAATTGAACGAGCCAGCGCCGAAGGTAAGTGGTTGACGCGCCAGCAGGTCGCGGACGTGCAGGATAAAATCCGCCGGGCTTTAACCGGGTTACCTTTCCCTGAGAGCCGTCTGGATGAATTCGATAATTGCCGCGAACTGTGGCGCCAGTGCCAATGTTGGCTTAGCGATATCGACGAGGCTCGCCTGGCGCATAATCAAGCCTATACCGAAGCTATGCTGGAACAGTATCGCGGTTTCTTCGATAAGATTGAGTCTTCGCCGCTCAACCCGGCGCAGGCGCGGGCGGTGGTTAACGGCGAGCGTTCGCTGCTGGTTCTTGCTGGCGCCGGTAGCGGCAAAACGTCGGTACTGGTCGCTCGTGCCGGGTGGTTATTAAATCGCGGCGAAGCAGCGGCGGATCAGATCCTCCTACTGGCCTTTGGCCGTCAGGCGGCTCAGGAAATGGATGAACGTATTCAGGAGCGGTTGGGAACTGACGAGATTGCCGCGCGAACGTTCCATTCACTGGCGTTACATATTATTCAGCAGGGCAGCAAGAAAGTGCCGGCGATCAGTAAGCTGGAAAACGATACAGCCGCCCGGCAAAAGCTATTGTTGAAAGCCTGGCAGCAGCAGTGTCAGGAGAAAAAAGCGCAGGCCAAAGGCTGGCGTCAGTGGCTGGTGGATGAGATGGAGTGGCAGATTGACGAAGGCGATTTCTGGCAGGATCGCGCGCTGCTGCGCCGCCTGGCCGGCCGCCTTGACCGCTGGGTTAGTTTAATGCGCATGCACGGCGGCTCGCAGGCGGAGATGATCGCCAGCGCCCCTGAAGAAGTCCACGATCTTTTTAATAAGCGTGTGAAACTGATGGCTCCGCTGCTGAAAGCCTGGAAAGCAGCGTTGAAAGAGGAAAATGCCGTTGATTTCTCCGGGCTTATACACCAGGCGGTTAACATACTGGATAAAGGCCGTTTTGTGAGCCCCTGGAAACATATTCTGGTGGATGAATTTCAGGATATCTCTCCACAGCGCGCTGAATTGCTGGCGGCGCTGCGCCGGCAAAATAAACAGACAACGTTATTTGCCGTGGGTGACGACTGGCAGGCCATCTATCGCTTTAGCGGCGCGCAGCTCTCTTTAACCACGGCGTTTAACCACTACTTTGGCGAAGGGGACTGTTGCGCGCTGGATACCACCTATCGGTTTAACGGTCGAATAGGCGAGATTGCCAACGGTTTTATTCAGCAAAACCCGCATCAGTTGGCTAAGCCGCTGAATAGCTTGACCGCTGGCGATAAGAAAGCGGTGACCCTGCTGCCCGACGATAAACTTGACGATCTGCTCGACAAGTTGAGCGGCTACGTTAAACCCGAACAGCGAATTTTGCTGCTGGCTCGTTATCATCATCTGAAGCCCGCCGCGCTGGAAAAAGCCGCGACCCGCTGGCCGCATCTGCAGCTTGATTTTATGACAATTCATGCCAGCAAAGGCCAGCAGGCTGACTTTGTTATTGTGTTGGGCTTGCAGGAGGGTGATGACGCCTTCCCGGCGCCAGCAAGAGAGTCGGTGATGGAACAAGCGTTGCTGCCACAGCCGGAAGATTTCCCTGATGCTGAAGAGCGTCGGCTACTGTATGTGGCGATAACCCGCGCTCGCCTGCGGGTCTGGCTGCTGTTCAATAAAGAACGACCATCGCCGTTTGTTGAGATCTTGCAGGAGTTGGGCGTTCCGGTGGCGCGAAAGCCCTGATCATCGGCGGCCGTCTGGCCGCCGTGGGGATTACTTCAGGCGCTCGGCAAGGTAGCGTTGGTAATCAGGGATTAAAATTTCAATCGGTTGATTAAAGTCCGGCGACTGGATAATAAAGTCAGCGGTGGCGGCATTCGTGGCTACCGGGATATTCCACACCGTCGCCAGACGCAGGAGCGCTTTGACGTCAGGATCGTGAGGTACCGCATTGAGCGGATCCCAGAAGAAGATCAGTACATCAATTTTCCCTTCCGAAATCAGCGCGCCCACCTGCTGGTCGCCGCCCATCGGTCCGCTCAGCATCGCTTTCACTTCCAGCCCGGTGGCGCGTGAGACCAGGTTGCCGGTGGTCCCGGTTGCATAGAGCTGGTGCTGAGCCAGTAGCGCCTGGTGACGTTCGACCCATTTCATCAGCAGATCTTTGCAGTGATCGTGTGCTACCAGCGCGATATGTTTGCGTGCGGGTAAGGTGCGTGTTGTCAGTTCCATAATTGGGTTCCACTTATATTAACCTGCAGACAGAGTACTGGAAGTGACTGATGCTGCAAGCGTCGGAAAGAAAAATTTTGCCGTATCTGTGAGTTAGGCTTGATGGCTGGTTTACATGGATTAGCTTACACTAGGGCTAAAGCGCAGGAGGATTATGATGAAAGAGAACGATATTGCTAGCATTCTGACCACCACCCGGACGATTGCGCTGGTAGGCGCCAGCGACAAACCCGATCGCCCGAGCTATCGGGTAATGAAATATCTGCTGGAACAGGGCTACCACGTCATTCCGGTTTCACCAAAGGTGGCGGGTAAAACACTGCTCGGTCAACAAGGCTACGCCACCCTGGCGGAAGTACCGGAAAAAGTCGATATGGTCGATGTGTTCCGCAACTCGGAAGCGGCGTGGGGCGTGGCGCAAGAGGCGGTTGCCATCGGGGCGAAGACGTTGTGGATGCAGCTCGGCGTTATTAATGAACAGGCGGCGGTGATGGCGCGTGAAGCGGGATTAAATGTGGTGATGGACCGTTGTCCGGCTATTGAAATTCCCCGACTAGGGTTAGCGAAGTAAAATAAAACCCCGCATTTGCGGGGTTTTTAACAGAAACATCGCGGTGAAGGCCAGTCAGTTACGCAGACGTGGCGCCTGCAACTGCTTACGGATAGTCTGCGCCAGTTCGTCCATCGACGGCTGTTCGGGATGTTCATCGCTGGCTTCACTGCTGAGCTGCGCTTCCGCGAGGTAGGTGTGGACCGGCTGGCCGTCCTCATCTTCCATCACAACATGATACCAGGGGGCCGCGCGCAGTTCATCGTTGGCGCCGATTTCATCCGCGGCGGGCTCGTCAAGCGAATACTCTGGATCGATATCAACGATTACGCCAAGGTAGCCGAGTAGCGTATGGCGAACCTGTTGGCCGATACCGAATTTGCTGGCAATCATAGTCACCTCCCGGGAAACGCTGGCGCCCACTGTATCCATCATCTTCAAATGTTCTTGAGTCATGAGAATAACGTGTGGGCGATGTTCCGCTTTTCAAGTTACATGACGCGACAGGCAAACCCTTTCAGATACAGTCCTTCCGGGTAGGTTGCAATCACCGGGTGATCGGCAGCCTGACGGAACTGCTCTATAAATTGTACATCACGCCCGGCATCTATTGCGGCGTCGGCGATGATTTTCTGAAATAAATCGGTGGTCATCAGGCCGGAACAGGAGAAAGTCAGCAGCACGCCGCCTGGGTTCAACAGCTGGATCGCCAGCATATTAATGTCTTTATAACCGCGGCAGGCGCCCATCAGTTGGCTTTTGTTTTCGACGAATTTCGGCGGATCCATGACGATAACATCGAATTTTTCCCCCTGATCGCGATATTTACGCAGCAGTTTGAACACGTCGTCGCGTACGAATTCGGCTTTCGACAGATCCAGCTTATTGAGCTCAACGTTCTGTCTGGCGACATCCAGCGCCTCTTGTGAGGTATCAACGCTGGTGACCTGGCGGCAGCCGCCCATCAGCGCAGAAACCGCGAATCCGCCGGTATAAGAGAAGCAGTTGAGGACGCGCTTATCGGCGACGTAGCGGCGGGTCGCCAGACGGCTATCGCGCTGATCGAGATAGTAGCCGGTTTTATGGCCGCCCTGAATATCTACCAGCAGCTGCATACCGTGTTCGGTAATGGGCAGTAGCGCTGGCGGCAGTTCGCCTACCACCGGGCCTTGCGCCAGGTCCAATCCTTCTTTTTTACGTACCGCCACATCGCTGCGATCGTAGATCGAGCATTGCGGGAACAGGGTCTGCAGAGCGCTGACGATGGCCGCACGCTGATATTCCGCGCCGGCGCTCAACAGCTGCAGGACGAAGAAATCGCCAAAGCGATCGATTGTCACGCCTGGCAGGCCGTCGGATTCCCCGGCGATTAAACGATAGCTGTCAAGACCATCGCGTTCGGCCAGCCATTGACGCCAGGTTTGCGCCTGCTGCAGGCGACGCTCGAAAAAAGCATTATCGATAGCTTCATGACGATCGAAACTCCAGACGCGGGCGCGGATCTGCGAGGAGGGCGAATAGGCGCCGCGAGCAAGCCATTTCCCCTGCGAATCAACGATATCGATCGTCTCGCCGGAGCGAGCTTTACCTTCCATCCGGGCGACGGCGCCGGAGAAAATCCATGGATGGCGACGCAGCAGGGATTTCTCGCGTCCTTTGGCTAATACTAAGCGGGGGATAATGGAATCTGTCATGGAGCTACCTTTAAGCGACGGAGTGTCGGCACCGAAAAATGGCGCGTAGATTAGCATAACTGGCTGGGGCAAGCACCATTCCTGCCGCCGCCGGGCGGATGTTTTAGCGTCAGGCAAAAGTGAGTATGCTGGTGGGAATTTGCTATTCTCTGCATCAGGATAGCGCAGTTGAGGGGGTAATAATGGCGAAGGTATGCACGATGGCGTGGGTTCACGGAGTCGTCCAGGGCGTGGGATTCCGCTATTCAACGCAGCGTGAAGCGCTGCAGCTGGGGCTGACCGGTTACGCGCGAAATCTGGATGATGGCAGCGTAGAAGTGCTGGCCTGCGGGGAAGCGGAGCAGGTGGAAAAACTGATTGCCTGGCTTAAGGCCGGCGGGCCGCGTAGCGCAAGGGTCGACAGGGTGTTAACTGAGCCCCATCAACCCACCAGAGAGTGGCAAAAATTCGCTATTCTCTATTAAATGCACTTTACAGGCTTCGGCAGGCCGGCGATTTTCGTCGCCTGCTTGGCCGGCCCTTTGGGGAATAACCGGTACAGATAGCGGCTGTTGCCTTTCTCTTCACCGAATTTATTCGCCATTGCTTTGACCAGCATACGGATGGCTGGCGAAGTGTTGAACTCCAGATAAAAATCGCGCACGAAGCGCACTACTTCCCAGTGTTCGACGGACAGGCTGATCCCTTCCTGAGCGGCGATAACCTCCGCCATCGCTTCACTCCACTGAGTCGTCTCTTTCAGATAGCCTTCGCTATCGGTCTCTATTTCACTGCCTTCAAAGATAAACATGATTTTTCACATAATGCGGAAACTGCGCGCAGTGTAGCAAAAAATAAGGCCCCGCATAAGCGAGGCCTGGTGTTGCAGGAGAGAAGGTTAGTCTCTGCTGGCGAAGCCGAGGATGCTGAGCAGGCTGACAAAGATGTTGTACAGCGAAACATACAGGCTAACGGTGGCGCGAATGTAGTTGGTCTCGCCGCCGCGGATGATGTTGCTGGTTTCAAACAAAATCGCGCCGGAAGAGATAAGGATGAACACCGCGCTGATGGCCAGATGTAGAGCCGGCAGCTGCAGGAAGATGTTCGCCACCATACCAATCAGAACGACCACCACGCCCGCCATCAGCATGCCGCCGAGGAAGGACATGTCTTTGCGCGTCGTCAACACGTAAGCCGAGCAGCAGAAGAAGACCAGGGCGGTGCCGCCCAACGCCAGGCCGATCAAATCGCCCATGCCTGCGGACAGGTAAGCGTTCAGCATTGGCCCCAGAATGTAGCCGAGGAAGCCGGTAAAGGCGAAGGCCGCCAGAATACCGCTTGGCTTATTAGCCAGTTTGTAGGTCAGGAACATCAGACCATACATACCCACCAGGGTGAGGATAAGGCCCGGAGACGGCAGCATCAGCACGGTACTGGCGGTGGCGGTGATCGCCGAAAACGCCAGCGTCAGGCTGAGCAGAAAATAGGTGTTACGCAGAACTTTGTGCGTGCTGAGCAGCGATGAACGGTCACGCGATGAGGTAATTATACGATCCATGAGTCACTCTCTTATGACAGATGTAATTAGTTATGAAGCATAAGAAAAGCGAGCCGAAAGCCATAATGCTTTTACCCATCTTTACTCAGATCCCGGTATCGGTGGGGCAGCGTTTTATTCTGGTAAAACAAATTAATGCAGTATGTTTATGCGTTCAGCGGCGGAAAGCAGATCTGAATCTTATAGGTCACTGAAAAATATTGCCTTATTGCCAGTCAGCGACTAAGTGTGGAAGGGGTATCAACGAAGCATAAAGGCAAGGGAAATGAAACGACAACAATATAACCACATCACACACGCATTACTGGTTTTGGGTTTACTCGGCAGCGCCGCCACGGCAATGGCCGCCCAGGTCCCGCAGGGTACCGAACTTGCAGCAAAACAGGAGCTTGTCAGGAACAACGGTAATGAACCCGTTTCGCTCGACCCGCATAAGGTCGAAAGCGACGTCGAGTTTAATATCATTAGCGATCTGTTCGAAGGGCTGGTAAGCGTTTCGCCGCAGGGCGAGATTCAGCCGCGGCTGGCGCTGAAGTGGGAGAATAAAGATAACCTCATCTGGACTTTCCATCTGCGTCCGGGGATCACCTGGTCCGATGGTTCAGCGATTACCGCGCAGGATATCGTCTGGAGCTGGCAGCGGCTGGTCACACCGACCACCGCTTCGCCGTACGCCAGCTATCCGGGCAATATGCATATTGTTAACGCCCGCGATATCTCGGAGGGGAAACAGCCGCCGGAAACTCTCGGCGTAAAAGCGCTGGACGATACCACGCTGCAGGTCACGTTAAACCAGCCTAACGCCGCCTTCCTCGCAATGCTTGCTCACCCGTCGCTGGTGCCTATTGATAAGGTGCTGGTGGAGCGTTTTGGGGATAAATGGACTAAACCGGAACATATTGTCACCAGCGGCCCTTACACGCTGTCGAAGTGGGTCGTCAACGAGCGCATCGTGGCGCAACGCAATCCTAAGTACTGGGATAATGAACATACGGTAATCAATAAAGTGACCTATCTGCCGATTACTTCCGAAGCGGCGGATGTGAATCGTTATAAAGCCGGTGAGATAGATATTGTTTATACGGTGCCGGTGAACCAGTTTGCGTTACTCAAGAAAACGATGGGTTCGCAGCTGAACGTTGCGCCACAGCTGGCGACCTACTATTACGAACTCAATACCACTAAACCGCCCTTTAATGACCCCCGAGTGCGCCGGGCGCTCAACATGGGACTGGATAAAGATATCATCGCCGATAAAGTGATGGGGCAGGGACAACGTCCGGCATGGCTGATTAGCCAGCCCGATATCGGCGGCGTCACGCTGAAACAACCGGATTACGCCAGCTGGCCGCGCGACAAACGCATTGCCGAGGCAAAAAAACTGCTTAACGAGGCGGGCTTTAATGAAAGCCATCCGCTGGTCTTTAATCTGCTGTATAACACCTCGGAGACGCACCAGCGCATTGCTATCGCCGCCAGTTCGATGTGGAAGAAAAATCTCGGCGTAGAGGCGAAGCTGCAGAACCAGGAGTGGAAGACCATGCTGGATACCATGCATACGCATAATTTTGATGCCGTACGTTATGCCTGGATCGCCGATTATGACGATGCGGCGTCATTCCTGAATAACTTCCGCACCGGCGACAGCGAAAACACCAGCCAGTACAGTAACCCGGCCTATGATAAGGCGCTGCATGATGCGGCGAAGGCGGCGGATACTGCCGCGCGTGGCAAATTCTATCAGCAGGCGGAGGATCTGTTGGCTGAGGATGTGCCCGCGATTCCGGTTTATCACTATGTGCGTACCCATTTAGTGAAGCCGTGGGTCGGCGGCTTCGAGCCGGATAAGCTGGGTTACTACTACACCAAAGATATGTACATCATAAAACATTGAGTCAAAGGGCGCTCTTGACGCCGAATTTCTGTGCAAACTGCCTGAAATTCAGACGAATAACACAGATTTGTTTGTTTTTAAGGCAGTTGAACAAAATGATGCTTTACAGCATCGGCAGAGGTGTTTATAGTGCGCCCCATACCGGAAGCGTGGCCGAGCGGTTGAAGGCACCGGTCTTGAAAACCGGCGACCCGAAAGGGTTCTAGAGTTCGAATCTCTACGCTTCCGCCAAATATGAAAAGGGGTTACCGAAAGGTAACCCCTTTTTGCTTTGGGCTGTTGGTATAGTGTTGGTATATTCACTTGGTATATTTTGCTGCCCAACAGCCGCTTTCACTTCTCCTTACTCATCATCGGAACGTCCAGCGTCGGCGATATTTTGACCTTACGCTCACACGTCACGACCTGGCTTTCTGTTTTGTGTCCACTAAATATCTGCTTCTCTTTGCTACTACCTTCATAGTCTGAAATTGCCTTGGCTTTAATATTGTGGAACGTAGCCAGCCAGTAAAAGATAACTAGCTGGGGGGAGTTCTGAAAATAAAAAATTAGTTTTTAGTCAGTTTTTGCAGCACTCTATCACCCTCAATGAGACGCAGCCTGATTGCAGAAACAAACCGGGCCTAGTGTATAGCGTCGGCAAGGGCGTTGTGCCGTCTCCCTTCAAACGGGATGGTTTTCTTCGGGTCGATTCCAATTGCTTTGTCGAGCTCTACAATTGTTCGAACATCGCGATCATTCCAGTATTCCCATGAGTAAGGCTTGGGCGCGAAACGTTAAACTGATTGACCGAATGTTGTCTAACAACCGGTTTAGCCGTAATTTCAAAGAAGAAGGGCTATCGTGAAATATTACAATGCCGCTCAAAAGGCGACTATCGCTCATGCTGAAACTGAAGGGGAAAATGATGACTGACAGCGTTCTAATTGAGTAAGAATTAAATACTCCATCGCAAAAGCACAGGCCCACTCAGAAGTGATGAATGAATTAGGCTCGAAACAGGAAGCTGAAGAGTCTGCCCAGATACTAATCGCATTATGTGAATTGAAGCGGCACATGGTAATAGCCACGCAGGAGTTGAAGTTATGAACTATCTTCGCTGAAATATGCCTGCAAGCGCTTGCAGGAACTGGAAAGCCTTCTGCTGGTGGACGTTCCTGAAACAGTATTCTGGAACCGATAGCACCGGGCTGGTGGAAATCGCCGTGGTAACTTATCGCATCGTTGATATCGGCATGCGCTCGCTCCAGCCGCATGAAATCTACTGCGCGCAGGGCTTCCCGGAGTGGTACATCATCGACTAGGATTACCGCAGCATTAAGTATGCGAAGGATAAGCAGGTTGCGCGCTGCGACAACGCTGTGCTGCCTCCGTTTGCTGAGGCACTTGTGAGAGCTAATTTACCGGAAATATGCTAAACGCGAGTAGCGACATAATTTTTTTGGTTAAATAAAGAACCCGGCCATATGGCCGGGCTCTTTCATTTACACCCGTCCACAATTGCAGCGCGGGATTGGAAATACACGAGCCTTCTTCGGATAGATAATGTTGCCATGTCTATCATGAATGTATGGTCTAAAATCGACCGGGCAGGTGTTTCCACATTTCGGACACGTAGTGGTGGCCATTGTGCATTCTCCTGTCACACCCCTGTACACCCGTCAGGGTTGTTTCTTGTGGGGAGAACCGATACACTCTAGCTCGTAACACTTGGGTGTGTATCGGTGGGTGTAACCTCCATACCAAGGAAGCGTTGGTAGCGCTCCCGCCCGACTAAGCCCTGTTGGTAGCAGGGCTTTTTTATTGCCTTACTGCGAACGATTTAATAATCGTTGCAATTCTTTCTGCTTCATCAATAGTTAAGTCCATCGGTAATTTCCCAACTGTAATAATCATTCCGTCCCGCACGGGAATTGGAAGGTCAAAAGTTTTTATCGGTTCGGGAGTTGTTGCCGATACAGGAACAGGTTGTTTAGGCATTCTTCTCCGGCGCTTTGGCTTTGACTTCTCATTGTTAACATCGTCAGCTTTAGCATCCTGAGTATTTTGGAACTCAATAAATTTCTCAATTGCTGACGCCAAGCGACTCTTGTACGAATGTAACGTTGAATTTGATACATCCACCCCTGAGGACTCACAGTATTGCCTTATTGCCTCATCTACATCCAAATCTCTGATATCTTCATCAAAATCAGGTGTGTAGGTTGCTAACAATCTTAGGGCTGACTCCTTAAGATTCCTAGCTGTCGCTTCAGTAACGATGTTCAACTGAGGTAGCCGTTGTAGAAACTCTTCGAATCTCTCAAAGCTATAAATATCTTCCGGCATGTGCCACCCCCTTCGTAATCAATAAAGTGTAAAATACATCGTTCGCAATAGACAATCAACTATTGATTTGTGAAGAACGTCAATTAGTTTGATTGTACTGGATTGAATGCGCGATGTTGATTCATTTGTATTTGGGTTGATCTTGTATTTTCCTTGGTAATCAATATATTACCACGATCTTTTGTTGCGCGGAATTTGATGTGGTGGTTCGAAGAGAGGATGGGTCTGGGGGGGCTGAAGATTGGATCCAAATCAAAAGATGGGCGAAGCGTTACTTTCATATGGCCGTCTCTGGCGGCATGTATTTAGAGCTCTTGGGGATGGGATGTTCATTATAATTGATAATTCACGCCCCTCTGAACAAGGTGACCACATACTCGTTCTGTCTTGATGAGTAAGTCAGTTTGGTATTGCCCTGGGTCGCGCACTCATTACTTCAGATAGTGAAGAGATAGAGGGTGACTCCCTGGATGATGTGGACGTGAAGGGCGTTTTAACTTTCCTAATAAACCGAGCAAATCACGTCGAGGAAGACCCGAACCCTGTGATTTAATCCCAACCCGCTACGGCGGGTTTTGTTTATTTGGGAAAAATACAAGTTAAACATGGACATGTGATTAGCAAAAAGTGACATCAAGGGCTTGAACATTTCATCTAACAGAGGTGATGTTTATTTATACAGCACTTACATAAGGCGCTAATTATGGAAGTGGAAATCACAATTGATCGTCGCAAAAAGCTACCAGAGGGCGCTGTCCATGCATTAGAGAAAGAGCCGCTGCGGAGGCTTGACCAAAACTTTAACAACTGCAGTTTGATCATTCGCCGAACCGGTACTGATGGTCTGAGTGTGTTTCGTGGGATGGATGGTGACAAAACGCGGGTGGAGCAAATCCTTCAGAATATCTGGGAAAGTGCTGACGACTGGTCCTATTGAGTAGAGATCTAATGGCTGACCTGTTTTATTTTGAGGATTTTGCTGTGGCTAAAAAACTAGAAATGCCGAACACCGGCTATGTAGTAATCAGGTGCGATGAAGGGGTAATTGTTGCCCGCCTTACATCTTTTCCCTTATGTGAGCGAACTCTCATGTACAGACGTAGCGATGAAGTTTCTTTCATGCCTTTACAGGATGACGAGTTCATAGGAAACCTATCGCTTTTTACTAAAATGCTTGAAAAGGCAGGATACCGTGTATCATATTGTTGTTAAATCATAAAAGCTAATACCATTGGTACAACGTATGAAAATTAGACCCCAGCAGCATCTCATTAACATATTGACCTCAACTAAGCAGCATCATCCGAATTTTACGCTATTTTTAGGTGCTGGTGCCAGTATAACTAGTGGTGTTGAGAGTGCAGGAGGTATGGTTAAACGCTGGAGAAATGCTTATACATCAATGCATGGAGAAGATGAACTATCTCATCAACCATGGTTTGATAAGGAAAATGAGTATTCAGAGCTCTTTGAGGCGCTTTATGATCAACCCACACAGCGCCGCGAGTTTATCGAAAGCTGTATAACTGGAGCTAAGCCTTCTTGGGGTTATGTGTATTTAACTAACCTTTTGGATAAAGGGCATTTTAATACTATTTTCACTACTAATTTTGATGATTTAGTTAATGAGGCCTGCTTTACGTTTTCCAACAATTTAAGGCCCATCGTTTGTGCACATGATTCAAGTATTTCTAGTGTAAGGCTTACAACTACTCGTCCAAAAATTATAAAACTTCATGGTGATTTCCTCTTCGATAACATCAAAAATACAATACGAGAGCTTGAATCACTCGAAGATAATATGAGAGCGAAGTTTAGACAGTTTGCTACTGAATTTGGTATGATTGTTATCGGTTATTCAGGTCATGACCGTTCAATCATGGACACATTGAATACTTTATTGCATTCTGGGACTTGCTTCCCCCATGGCATTTACTGGTGTATAAGAGACAGTGTTGATAACCTTCCTGAGCAGTTAAAAAACTTAGCTCGATTCCCTCATTTTCATTTAATTAAAATCGATGGCTTTGATGAATTCATGGCTGAACTTCATGAAGCTTTGGGTTGTTCCCTCCAGCAGGAGGTCGTAGAGCCATACTCAGCATTGTCAAGCAAGTTAGATAGGTACTTTTTGGTTTCTGAGGATGATGAAGATGACGACACTCAACATGCAATAATTAGACGTGATATGAACAGCCTTGCAGATCATGTAAGGCGTGTAAATACCGTGAGTCAATTTGTCAAAAAAATAAAATTACTATTGTCTGAAAAAGCGTCATCACTTGATGATGACTCAATCACGAATTCTCTAGAAATAATGTTAAAAGAGACCAAATTTGCGGGTTCTCCGGAAAATCTTCATTTTTATAATACGCCAAATTATCTTATTGCCAACTCGGCATTTAGAGCAGGTGAATATAAAGAGTGTGTGGAATATGCTACAAAGCATTTGTCAAATGGCCCTTCAATTGAGACTGAAGCATTATTGCTACGCTCTTATATTCATTTGAAAGATGAAGTGCAAATTAATGAGTGCTTAATAAGGTTGACGGCTTATAATAAATTGAAGGAAGGGGAAGTTACTAAAATTATTAACGCTTTAGTAGAGTTGATGGATTCTGAAAATTACTCAATGGCTGACAGGTTACTAGATCTTTTAGATTCACGTACAATTCCTGCAAAACATAAAAACCTCGTAACTATTAATAGAGCTCTTTGTCAAAAGTTACAAGACCAACCGATAAATTCTGAGCTTGTGTTAGATTTACAAGAATTGCTTACTGAATCGATAGATAACGACGAAGCTTGGTTAGCCCTTGGAGCTGCTATACTTCTTGGGAATGACGATGTTGTTGAAGAAGTATCAAATTCTTTGTCGGAAGGCGAGATAATAGCGGTGATTACGCAATCTATGCCAATTTTCCGATTGCTTTCTGACTCTGTTTATGAAAAGGTCAAAGCCATGGCAATTGACAAAGGTTACGAAGTTACTTTCGAAGACGTTTCGGAAGATGCAACAGAGTCACAAAGCACAAATTCTTCAGAAGAAGGAACCGCCGATCAACAAGGTCAGAAAACAGATGATGGCCCTGCGCCAAGTGATGTAGATAGTTCTGCTGTCAGCGAGTCACTAGATCTCGATACTGATAAGCCAGCAGATAACGATGAGGCGTTTGTAGACTCTTTAGAACCTCAGGAACGAACAAAAAGTGCGATTAGAGATGATCTTTCTGAGAGACCTGCTTAACTAACTTAACTTGCATGGCGATAATGAGGGAGCTTATGAAACCGAAAAACCACAATACCAATAGCAAAATTTCTGAAGAAAGCAAAAAAAAGTTAAAGGATATGCTTAAGAAATAAACAGCATAACAACTATGAAAGCCCCAGAATTGGGGCTTTGTTATTATTCCTCCCTACATACTAATCTTGATATGCTAGTATGGCCTAACCAGCCTGAACAGCTGAACCTGCTGCGTCACGAAGAAAAACCATGGCGCAAAAAAATTAATATCTAATGCGGAACAGGCTGGCGATCATGTTGAAGGTGCTGGTCTTTCTTCATCCCACAATCTGACACCACGACAGCAGAAAGTTTTTGATCTGCTGGTGGCATATATCAATCAGCATGGCTACCCGCCGACCGTTCAGGAACTGGTTGGGCTTATCGGCGTTAGCCCACCGAATGCTGTCGCTTTGCACCTTCGTGCGTTACATAAAAAACTTCATAAAACTATCTCGCGGTGTTTCCCGTGGGATTTCTATCGTCGGAAGAAAGGAACCATTACTTGCTGTGCAGTTGCTGCAGGAAATGATCGCTGACGAACCTGGGGCCGTGATCGGGCGCTGGGGTGCCTACGAGTGTACGAGGCCCGGCCATGAAGAAAAGCTGGTTACCGGTTGGGTATAGTCTTGGATAGCCTTCGATACCGGGTATTTTGGGCCAAAACGCGCAGTATTGAGCCCCGAAAATGACAGAGAGTAAACAAAAGTGTTGGTATACTATCTATGGAGAAGTGGATAACTTACTGAAAAATAGGGGCGTGATAATGTCTTAATATACCAGTAGATTTTCTCTACTTCATTGATTTTAAATAATATTTCACCGGTCTTGGAAACCGGCGACCCGAAAGGGTTCTAGAGTTCGAATCTCTACGCTTCCGCCAAATATGAAAAGGGGTTACCGAAAGGTAACCCCTTTTTGCTTTGGGCTCCTCCGGCACATCCCTGCTTCAACTTCTCTCGTCATTAATGAGTCTCCTCCTCCCAGTAGGGCGGCATCCCAATCTTTTCAACCATAAAGTCGATAAAGGCTCGGACTTTATGCGGCACTCTCCTGTTTTGCGGGTACAGCATCCAGATGGCGGTTTCGCCAGGGAACATACTAAATTCCCACTCCGGGAATACCCGTTGAATGAGCCCTTGTTCTTCAGCCTGCTGCGATAGCCAGTTCGGTAAAATCGCAATCCCGGTGTGATTGACGCAGGCATAAAGCATGGCGGCGCTATCGCTAACGCTCAGTCGGTAGTTAATCGGGATGCGCTGCCATTCATCTTCTGAACCCATCTTACGGGTATACCAACCGGCGCCATGCAGACGAGAAAACATCACGATATTGATCTGCTGCTGGTCGGCGCCCGGCGTGGCAGAAGGGCGGTTTTCCGCAATCCACTGCGGGCTGGCCCAGGCTGAACGCGTCTGCGAAGCCAGTTTACGGGCATGAATCGAGGAGTCAGGCAAAATGCCGATGCGAATACTCAGGTCGATGCGCGCTTCAATCAGATCCTGCACTTCATCGTTAAAACTAATATCCAGCGAAATGTTGGGGTGCAGGCGAAGAAATTCATCAACAAAAGGCATCACGTGCAGACGGCCGAAGGTACTGGGTACGCTTAACCGCAGCAGGCCGGAAGGTTGTTTATCCAGTGCGGAAGTTAACTGACGGGTTTCCTCCCATTGTAATAACAGTTGTTGGGCGTGCGAGTAAAAAAATGCCCCGGTTTCGGTTAATGCTAATCCACGGGTTGAGCGGTTAAACAACGTCACCTGTAAATACTCTTCCAGCTCGGAAATATGGCGAGAGACTGTGGATACTTCAATATTTAAGGCTTTGGCGGCGGCGCTGAAACTTTTATAGTCAGCGGCGCTAACGAATGTTCTGATTGCGGATAAATGGTTCATCTGCTCTACGTCTCTTTGATGATGAATGTTTCTCAGCAACCTGTTCTGGTGTAGTCAACTACGATAGCGGTCCTGATAACTCAGCTTATCACTTTGTTTTCTCCATTATTCCCGGCAATATCTATGGATAATAATTTCGGGGCATAAAAAAGGCTCCCCTGACCGCGGGAAGCCGGAAAATTAATAGTGATATTTTATTTTGCGCTGACGCGCCAGACGGTATTACCGACATCGTCGGCAATGATTAACGCCCCTTCATTATCCTGCGCGAGTCCGACCGGCGCGCCGTACAGCTCTTTCTCATCGCGAGAGACAAAGCCGGTGATCACGCTCTGTGGTTTACCAACCGGTTTGCCGTCTTTAAAAGCGACGAAGCTGACTTTATAACCATTCAGCGGCGAACGGTCCCAACTGCCATGCTCGCTGATAAACACGCCGCCCTGATAGGTTTGCGGCAACATGTTTCCGGTATAAAACAGCATTCCCAGCGGCGCAACGTGGGAGCTCAGGGCATAATCCGGTTTGATCGCTTTGGCGACCATGTCCGGGCGCGGCGGCTGTACGCGGCGGTCAACGTGCTGTCCGAAATAGCTCCACGGCCAGCCATAAAACCCGCCATCCTGCACCGAAGTTAAATAATCGGGCACCAGGTCGGCGCCGATCTCATCGCGCTCATTGGCAATGGCCCAAAGCTTGCCCGTCTGTGGTTCCCAACCGAGTCCGGTAGGATTCCTGATACCGCTGGCGAAGATACGGCTTGCGCCGGTTGCCGTATCAACCTCCAGAACCGTGGCGCGACGATATTCAATATCCAGTCCATTCTCAGTGATATTACTGTTCGAGCCGACGCCCACATACAGCTTCTTACCATCCGGGCTTGCCAGTAACGCTTTGGTCCAGTGGTGATTGACGGTGCTGGGCAGGTCAGCCAGCTCGCTCCCCGCATCGCTGATATGTGTCGTCCCCGGCTGGTAGTGATAACGCATGATGTTGCCGGTATTGGCGACGTAAAGATCATCGCCAATCAGTTGTACGCCGAAAGGCGAGTGCAGGTGTTCAAGGAAAATATGTTTCTCCCAGCCGCTGGCGTTTTTACGCAATAGCGTAATGCGATTCCCGCCTTTTCCACCTTTGCCTGACTGATTTTTCACTATCCCGGCAATCAGCTGTTTCGGCGTAGTTAACGGTTCCTCGCCAGGACCGTTGCTTTCAACGACCAGAATATCGTCGTTTGGCAGGACATAGACCATTCTGGGATGCAGGAATCCATCGGCTATTTTTTCTATTTTCAGCCCCTGGGCAACCGCCGGTTGTCCATCTCTCTTCCAGCCCACGCCGCGGGGAACCTGCATCGGCGGCATCAGGAAATCCTGGGCCTTCGGCATTACGGGATCGGGCCCTACCTGCTGATCCGGGCTGAGTTTCGCTTTCTCATCGCATCCTGACAGCGCCAGCGCTGTGGCGAGCATAACGGGCAGGGGGAGTAATACTTTATTCATGGCGAATCCCCTTATTATTAGCCAGGCAAGTGGAGCTGATAATATTGGCGACAAGCAGACAGATAACGGTAATCGATGAATAGATTACGTTCTGCGGCGCAATCGCCCAGGCGTCGCGGCTATGAACAAAACAGTTTACCAACGCGGCAATAATAGCGATAAGGTTTAGCCAGAAATCAATTTTTGCCGCCGGGCGTCGAGGAGTAAAAAACCAGACCTGCGCCAGATTAATCAACCGCGGAATGATGGCAAAAATAAGACCAAGGGCAATAAGCCAACTAGCGCTTTTTCCCCACATCACGTTCGTGCTGTAGAGATAAATAATATCGAAGATGAGACCGGCGATAAAAAAGCCGTAAGGCACCGGATTGAGTAGATTATATATGACCATCGCAAGGCTATTACCTCGGTCATGAGAGCGTTCACTCATTGTCAATTCCTTGTCAGGGGGAATAAGGTAGGATGAAAATAATGCTGACGTTCAAGCCGGAATAATGAATACCGCTTAGCAGATAAAATTATACATATTGTTAACAATTTCAGTATGCCAATCGCGGGAAATCTGTTTTGCGCAAATGGTCATACTGGCTACGGGAAGATTGTTGCAGAAGGAAGGTGGCGGGCCAGATGCTGGCCGCGCCATCGTACGCTTAACTTTCTATTTGGGCTGCCAACTCCCGGGCTATTTCGGCGAAAATCCGCGCCGCAGCTTTTGGCCGGGTGCCTTTGCGCTGCATTAACACCGCGGTTCTCTCAAGCGCGGCTTCTTTAAGCAATCGGGTTGTCAGGCCGGTACGCTGGGCGGCGACATTCAGCGGCAGAATGGACACTAATTGGGTTCGCTGGATGATATCGAGGATGGCGTTGATAGAATGCATTTCAATGGTCACCTGCGGGTGAAAACCGGCTTGCTGTAAGCAGTGGTCAATTTGCAACCGGGTGGCGAAATGATGATTAAGCAGAATAAACTCCTCCGCGGCCAGCTGGCTCAAAGAAAGGGATTCTTCGCGGGCCAACGGGTGATGGTCCGCGACAACCAACGCCAGCACTTCCTGTAACAGCGGGGTGGAAACAATCTCTGGCGCGGTCCCCCCGGCAAAGGCAATGCCAATATCCAGCTCATTTTCCAGCAGCAGGCCCTCCATTTTCTCCTGCGGCATCTCCTGAATATCCAGCGTGATATGCGGATAACGCGCATGAAATTCCGCCACTAATGGGACGACGAAATAGGAAGTAAAAGTGGGCGTCACGGCAATACGTAGAGAACCGCGGCTGAGGTCTGCGACATCATGAATGGCGCGTTGACCCTCATCCAGCAGTTGAAATGCCTGACGGGCATACTGCAAAAACACTTCTCCCGCGTCCGTTAGATGAATATGCCGGCCGCTACGGTCAAAAAGCTGCGCATCCAGGCTCTCTTCTAACATCCTGATTTGCTGTGAGAGCGCCGGTTGTGAAATATGCAGGGCTTCCGCCGCACGGGTAAAACCCTGATGTTCGGCGACGGCGAGGAAATATCTAACGTAGCGAATATTCACACTTACAATCCATAAGTTTTTTGGATGGGTTTGATTATAAACAAGACTTTTATTTTATGCCATGCGGCGCGTAACCTCCCTGACATTCCACAGCGAGGTAGACATTATCATGAAAGAAATCATTGACGGTTTTCTTAAATTTCAACGTGATGCATTTCCTGAGCGCGCTGAACTGTTTAAAAGTTTAGCCTCCCGGCAGAGCCCCAGTACGCTGTTTATTTCCTGTTCCGATAGCCGGATGGTTCCGGAGTTGGTCACCCAGCGAGAACCCGGCGATCTATTTGTCATCCGTAATGCCGGCAATATCGTCCCTTCTTACGGCCCGGAGCCCGGCGGCGTATCGGCATCGGTGGAATATGCCGTTGCCGTTCTGAAGGTCACGGATATTGTGATTTGCGGTCACTCCGATTGCGGGGCGATGACGGCGATTGCGCAGTGTAGTTGTCTGGATCATGTACCCGCCGTCAAGCACTGGTTGCAATATGCGGATTCGGCAAAAGTGGTGAACGATGCCCGCGAGCATCGCGATCCGCAGGCCAAAACCGCGGCGATGGTGCATGAAAATGTCATTGCCCAACTGGCGAATATTCAAACGCATCCTGCGGTACGCCTGGCGCTTGATGAAGGACGTCTATCGCTACATGGCTGGGTATATGACATTGAAACAGGGGATATTGCCGCCTATGACGGCAATGCCAGAGCTTTTATTTCGCTGGCCGGTCATCCGGATACCCGAGCGGTGCCGGTTTACGGTCAGTAATTTCATTTCACTACGATATAACGAGGTCACACCATGATTCAGTCACAAGTTAGCCGCGAAGTTCGTCTGGAGTTAGCGAATAAAATTTTGCTGATTAAAGCCAAAAAGGATCTCTCCTTTGCACAACTGGTTGAAGGCACCGGTTTATCCGAAGCCTTCGTGACGGCCGCGCTATTGGGCCAGCATCCGCTGCCTGTCGAAGTCGCGAAAATGGTAGGCGCAAAACTGGAGCTCAGCGACGATGATGTTTTGCTGCTGCAGACCATCCCGGTCAGAGGTTCTATTGAAGACCGCGTACCAACGGACCCGACCATGTATCGCTTCTATGAAATGCTGCAGGTCTACGACACTACGCTGAAAGCGCTCATTCATGAAAAATTCGGCGACGGGATCATCAGCGCGATTAATTTTAAGCTGGATGTGAAAAAAGTCAGCGATCCGGAAGGCGGACATCGTGCGGTGATTACTTTCGATGGAAAGTATCTGCCAACGAAACCTTTCTGATGACAATTAACCGTTAACAGTACGGGCCTGAACCACGATCCAGGCCCGTTATTATCTGGCTGGCTGATAACGCATTTGCAGCGTGGCGGGCAGATAGCGCTGTAGCGGCTGTGGCATTTTACCGTCGATCAGCTGACTGATGAGATCGTAGCAGTGCCAGGCCAACTGGCGGTTATCCTGCTGGATGGTGTCGATGCGCAGCGATAGCGAATCATACAGATAGTGGTCATCGAAGCTGGCTAAATGGATCCCGGAATCCAGCAGGTTATGCTGGCTCATATAACGTAGTACCCCTTCCAGCAAGCCGCAGGCGGCAGTAAACAGCGCCTTCGGCGGCCGCCCGAGACGGGCGCACAGCGCGGCAAACATCTCATAGCCTGAGCTTGGGTGATAGTTGCCGTTGATGATCCATTCCGGGCGTAACTCAACCCCTGCCTGGGCTAATCCCTGACTAAATCCGGCCAGCCGATCGCGCGAGGGCGAGAGCCGCGGCTGCCCGCCGAGAAACCAGAACTCATCCGCGTGTTGCCCGGCGATACGGGCGATAAGTTCCGCCGTCGGCGCCAGTGAATCGGTCATCACCAGCGGCAGCGCGCTGTCGTTTGGATTACGGTCGAACAGCACCACCGGCAGCTGCTCGCTGAGCTTCAGATAGTCGGCGTCGCTATGCATGCAAGAGGCGACAATTAAACCATCGACCTGACGGGCAATCATATTATTGACCACCATGCTCTCCTGACCGGGATTCTCATCGGTGCAAGAGATAAGCAGCTGTACGCCGGCTTCGCGGCACAGGGTTTCCAGCTCGTGAGAAAACACGGCAAAACCATAGTTGGTGATCTCTGGCACAACCAGACCAATGGTATGGCTGCGGCTATCGCGCAGTGAACGGGCGTGAATACTCGGCTGGTAGTGCTGCTCGCGGGCGATAGCCAGCACCCGTTCGCGCGTCTCCTGCGCCACGCGCAGCTCTTTACCGCGACCGTTCAAGACCAGGCTGGCGGTGGCTTTAGAGACGCCAGCCAGTTCGGCGATATCTTTAATGGTAATGCGTTTAGGTTTCATCACGAGACAGGCGCCTGAAAGCAAAACGCTTATTCTACCATGCATGGCCGCAGCGGCCAGCAGCAGAATGCCCCCGGCGTCGCACCGCTGAATACCAGTTTTCCAGGATAATCCGCAAAGAAGCGGCTGCTCATCACTCCCACGCCATCGTTAATAAAGATTTCGACGCTGGAACGGTCGATGAGGATCTGCAGTTTATGCGCCGCGCCGCGCCAGTAACGGTAATCGACTGTATCGGCCACCAGGCTTCGACGGGCCAGACGTACGCCGCGGCTGTCCAGCGAAAGCTGCAGCGCGCCCGCGAAATCCAGCGTCAGCGCATCGTCTGGCGCAACCTCGAAGGCCAGTTCCATCGGCTGCAGCGCCAGCGGTTCGGTCTGCCAGCCTTGCGCCTCGCCGCGAAGCGCCGCCAGTTCGCGCACGGGATTTTGATACAGCGTGCCGTGGCGCCAGCTGAGTTCCCGCAGGCAGGTCATCTGATGGATCCAGCCGTGGGCCCGCGTAGGTTGCTGCATCTCTTCTCCGTCGGGAACCCCCATCCAGCCAACCAGCAGACGGCGACCATCCTCCGCCAGGGTGGTTTGCGGCGCATAGAATTCGAAGCCGCTATCCAGCTCTTCGATCGCGCCATGGCGCCAGGTGGCGGCGGTTTGATCGAAATGGCCCTGCATCCAGACTGCCGGATAGGTGTTCAGGAAGCGCTGTGCCTCACGCGGCAATCCCTGCGGGCAGCTCAGTAAAATATACCGATCGCCGAGCGGGAACAGATCCGGGCATTCCCACATATAGCCGGCGTCTTTCAAGCCGTTAAGTCCGCTACCGGCAATTTCGCCATGGCTATTCCACTGCATCAAATCAGTAGAGCTGAATAGCAGTACCTTGCCGCGGTCGGCCAGATCGCGCGCGCCCAGCACCATCAACCAGCGATCGCCATCGCGCCAGACTTTGGGATCGCGCACGTGGCCGCTATAGCCTGCTGGCAGCGCCAGCACCGGGCCCTGTTTGCGAAAAGTGCCGTCGGGATTTTGCGTCGCCAGACACTGCCAGGCGGTACGGCTGCCATCGCTAAACTTCACATTACCGGTGTAGCACAGCGTCAGGACGCCGTCGTTATTTACCGCGCTGCCGGAGTAACAACCGCTACGGTCGTACTCCTCCTCTGGCAGCAGGGCAATCGGTTCGTGCCGCCAGTGCAGCAGATCCGGCGAACTCCAGTGTCCCCAGCCCTTATAGCGGTGATCGCAGGCGAGGGGATTCCACTGATAAAACAGATGATAACGACCATTGAAGTGGATAAAACCGTTCGGATCGTTCAGTAGCCCGCATACCGGCGCCAGATGCCACTGCGGATAGTGCTTATCCCGCAGCGCGCGCGGCTGGTGGTTCATGACGGCCTGCAGGACCAACGGTAACAAAGAAGGCTGCGACATTATTCTGCATCCGTTTTGTATTTGAGCGTCAGCGAAACGATAAAGGCGACCACAAACGCGATAGCCAGCCCGATGAGGTAGTTAAGCAGGGAACTGGCCTGCACGATAGCCATTCCGGGGATGGCGGTCAGGCCGACGGCGGTCATATAGACGTGCATGGAGACGACCCAGGCGCCGCCTGCCGCGCCGCCAATCAACGCGGCGATAAAGGGCTTAATGTAGCGCAGGTTGATGCCGAATATCGCCGCTTCGGTGATGCCCAGCATCGCCGAAAAGGCGGACGGGAGGGCAATGGCTTTCACTTTCGCATCTTTGGTTTTAAACCACACCGCCAGACAGGCGCCGCCCTGGGCAATATTAGCCATCGCCCAGATAGGCAGCAGGAAATTGACGCCGATCGACGGGTTACCGAGCAGCCCGGCTTCGATGGCATGGAAGCTGTGGTGGATACCGGTGATGACGATCACCGAATACAGTCCACCGAATAGCAGCCCTGCCAGCCAACCAGCATGAGCAATAAGCGTGCTGAGAATAAATGAGATGCCGTCGCCGAGGGCACGACCGGCCGGGCCGATTATCAGCAGGGCGATAAATCCGGAGATAATAACCGTCAGGAACGGCGTGAGGATCAGATCCAGCGCGTCGGGAATCAGGCGTCGCAGTTGCTTCTCAAGCAGGCTCATAAACCACACCGCCAGCAGCACCGGGAACACCGTCCCCTGATAACCGATCATCGCCACCTCGAGGCCGAAGAAATTCATGGTATGGAATCCCGAAGCCACTCCCCAGGCGTTGGTCAGCGCCGGGTGGGTAAGAATACCGCCGAGGGTTGCGCCAAGATAAGGGTTACCGCCGAATTCACGCGCGGCGGTAAACCCGATCAGGATTGGCAGGATAATAAAAGCGGCCGAACTACACATATCGAGGATCAGGTAGATGGCGTTGCCCGGATCGACCCAGCCGTAGGTTTTCACCATCCCCAGCAGTCCCATCAGCAGGCCGGAGGCGACGATCGCCGGAATAATGGGCACAAAGATGTTCGACAGCAGGCGGGCGATCCGCTGGAACGGATTCAGTTTTTTCGCCGCCAGGTCTGCGGCTTCGGATTTGCTCGACTCGCTAATACCGGCCGCCTGAATAAAAGCGGCATACACTTTATTGACCACGCCGGTACCGAAGATGATTTGCATCTGGCCGGCGTTGCGAAAGCAGCCTTTTACCCCCTCAACTTTACCGATGGCCTGCTGGTCGGCGAGCGCGTCATCGACCAGTACCAGACGCAAGCGGGTGGCGCAGTGCGCGGCGCTGGCGATATTTTCTTTGCCGCCGAGCAGCGGCAGCAGAGCGCGAGAAATCTGTTGAAAATCCATAGTACCCTCTACAAAGTCTGTCATCATCATGGGCTATTGGGGGCCTGGAATGCCCCTAATGGCCGCTTTGCTAATTTTGCTAAAACGTTTTAATTATTTTGCCTGCTTTCATCGTTAATACTGGCGGTTCACATCGGCCTTGTACGGTAAGGCGGTCATCGCGCCTTTGGCGGTGGTCGCCAGCGCGCCGCAGGTTTGCGCCAGCGCGACGATCGGCTCCAGCGCGGCGACATCTTCAGGGAAGCCGTGAGCGGCGAGACTGGCGAGTAGCCCGGCAACAAAGGCATCGCCGGCTCCGGTGGTATCAACGCTGACCACCGGACGGGCCGGGAAGTGAATATGCTGTTGCTGGAACAGCGCCTGCACCCCGGCTTTTCCTTGCGTGATTAACAGCAGTTTTGGCTGAAAGCGCTCGCGGAACCGTGCAATACCGCGGGCAATATCGTCGCTACCGCTGATAAAGGCCAACTCCTCTTCCGACAGTTTCACCACGTCAGCCAATGCCAGCGCCCGGTCGAGACAACGCCGTAACAGCTGGGGATCCTGCCACAGATCGCTGCGGATATTAGGGTCGAAGCTGACGCTGCCGCCGGTATGTTTAATCTTTTCCATCGCCGCGAAAGCGCTGCTCCGGCTGGGCTCGGCGCTGAGAGCGATAGAGCAGACGTGCAACCACTGGCCGGCCTCAAATGGTGGGAGATCGTCTGGTTGTAAAAAAAGATCGGCGCTTGGACGGACCATAAAGGTAAAGGTGCGTTCGCCGTGTTCATCCAGCGCTACCACGACGGTTGAGGTACGTTGCGCAGGATCTAAAGAAAGATGGCTGATATCCACGTTCTCTTGCCGTAGCGTCTGGCGCATAAAATGGCCAAAAGGGTCGTCGCCGACCCGACCAATAAACCCGCTATTGCCGCCAAGCCGCGCGACGCCGACCGCGACGTTAGCCGGTGCGCCGCCCGGGCACTGTAATAAACGACCATCGCCCTCAGGCAGCAGATCGACGACCGCATCCCCGAGTACCCATACTTTACTGGTCATACTGATATTCCTTTTAGCTAAACTTTGTTAAACCGGTTTAGCTAATTTAAACATAACCGAAAATCCAACGGAACGAGGAAGTGATGAAAATGCGAACGGCAACGATGAAATGTGATCCAGTCGAGATATTGCACCTTTCGTGCTAGCTATTTTTTCTTTACTACAGCTTTGCAAATGAACGTGTCATTTTTCCCTACCAATAATAGGGGGGGGGGCCAGGACGATAGGAGCTTATTGCCGGAGAAAAAATCCTCATATACCTATTTATTAATATTCATTCGCCGTTGTTGGGTGGTTTAAAAATATATTCATGATGGTTTACGGGAGAGGGTGAGACCATTAATTACTTCTCATTTTTTATTATTTTAACGTGGTAATAAGCTCGTTTCGTTAAAGGAATGTTAGAAAAGAAACTCGGGAAAAAATACCCATTTTGGGTAATGCACCAGGCGGTAAATGTTATAAAAAATTTATCCGTATCTGGCGAAGTTGAGCCACAAACAGGCGCGGAAAAATAGCGCCTGGCGTCACGACTGAGGGTAAGTTGCGCGCATCTTGTACAATTCGTTGAGCCGAAAAAACAGGCAGCCTCAGACTGTTACTGTTCGATTTTTATACGTTTTCCGTAGGTGCTATCAGGGTATTAGATCTAATATCCTTGTATTACACCATGGTTATTTTTTATCGTAAAAACTAATGATTTACGTTGAATTTAACGCTCGTTCAGATTTTTATTCTTCAATTTTTATAATGTTATTTTTTTGTTCTAAATGTGCCAAATAAAACTAATTGCAATGGTTGATAACACTTTTTTTAAGGTAATTCATTTACTTGTGATCGTTAAATGATCGAATGTTGGCTATAAAGTGATCGAAATGAGGTGTTGTTACCGGTATTATTTTTTGTTTTTGTGATCAATGTCTCATTATATTCAAAATTTCCCCATACTTAATTGTGTGTGCTAATGATTCGGGAGTAGAGTTGCGCCGCCTTAAGAATATTCTTATAGAATTTCTAAAAATAGTTTCATGGCAATTCAACTCTCTCGAAGCAAATTCTTTACATCCTCCACTCCAGTTTGCACCTGTAACAAACTATTAACAGTGGGGTGAGTTTGACGATTAGCTGAATTTTTAGCTATCGCGAGTGAGCGTTTTAATTGCCGTCTTGGGGAAATAACTGAGGTCACGGGCGATTAAGTATCACGCCCCGTGTATGTTTTCTAACATGGCTTATCGGGATAGGGATTATGGGTACCTCCGAATTACTTAAGCATATTTATGACTTCAACCTGTCGTATTTATTTTTAGCACAGCGGCTGATCAACGATGAAAAAGTATCCGCAATGTTTCGTCTGGGAATTGACGAAACCATGGTTGATACCCTGGCGCAACTGACGTTACCGCAGATGGTGAAACTGGCTGAAACTAATCAGCTGGTGTGCAATCTGCGCTTCAGCGACCATCAGACTATCGAGCAATTGACCAAAGAGTCGCGCGTTGATGACCTCCAGCAGATCCATACCGGTATCCTGCTTTCCAGTCACCTGCTGCAAGAGCTCCGCGCCAAAGAAGGCGCTGCAGCGAAGAAAAGTGTTTGATAATGGCTGAGAAAAGTATTGTTCAGGAAGCGAAGGATATTCAGCTCGCCATGGAGCTGATTTCCCTCGGCGCGCGTCTGCAGATGCTGGAGAGTGAAACTCAGCTCAGCCGCGGGCGCTTAATTAAACTTTACAAAGAGCTGCGCGGCAGCCCGCCGCCGAAAGGGATGCTGCCGTTCTCGACCGATTGGTTTATGACCTGGGAGCAGAATATTCATTCGTCGATGTTCTACAACGCCTATTTGTTCCTGCTGAAGAGCGGCAAATGCAGTGGAGTAGAAGCGGTGATCAAAGCCTATCGCCTGTACCTCGAACAGTGTCCGCAAGAAGCGGGCGAAGCGCCGCTACTGGCGTTGACCCGCGCCTGGACGCTGGTGCGCTTTGTTGATAGCGGTATGCTGCAGCTCTCTGCCTGCAACAACTGCGGCGGCTCATTTATCACCCACGCGCACCATCCGCAGCACGATTTCGTCTGCACGTTATGCCAACCGCCTTCACGCGCCGTAAAAAGACGTAAACTTTCTCCGCAACTGGCCGATATAACCTCTCAACTGCTGGACGAGCAGGCTAAACGCGTCATGTAAGTCGCCGTTCCGACGACTTACGGCAATCCATTTTCGACGTGTAATACGCAGGGGCGGCATGCCGCCCCCCATTCCCCGCCTGGTTTACGCCAGGGCGCGTTTGCCTCGCCCGCCATCCACATTGTTAATTTGAGGTATGCGTGTGCTAGTGATATTGGGTTATCTCGTGGTCCTGGGAGCGGTATTTGGCGGCTATTTACTGGTGGGCGGCCACCTGGGCGCGTTGTACCAACCGGCTGAATTCCTGATTATCGGCGGCGCCGGCATCGGCGCGTTTATCGTCGGCAACAACGGAAAGGCCATCAAATCCACGCTGCGGGCGTTGCCCAAAATGGTACGTCGCTCCAAATACAGCAAGGCGCTGTATATGGATCTAATGGCGCTGCTGTTCCTGCTGCTCGCTAAATCCCGTCAACAGGGGATGCTGTCGCTTGAATTCGATATCGATAATCCTCAGGAAAGCGAAATTTTCGCTAATTATCCGCGCATCCTTGCCGATAACCATCTGGTGGAGTTCATAACCGATTATTTACGCCTGATGGTGAGCGGCAACATGAATGCTTTTGAAATTGAAGCGCTGATGGACGAAGAGATCGAAACCTTCGAACAGGAGAGCGAAGTGCCCGCCGGCAGTCTGGCGATGGTCGGCGACTCTCTGCCGGCATTTGGTATTGTCGCGGCGGTAATGGGCGTTGTGCACGCGCTGGCCTCGGCGGACCGCCCGGCGGCAGAACTCGGGGCGCTCATCGCCAACGCGATGGTGGGGACTTTCCTCGGCATTCTGCTGGCCTATGGATTTATCTCGCCACTATCCACGCTGCTGCGGCAAAAAAGCGCCGAGACCGTCAAGATGATGCAGTGCATCAAGGTGACGCTGCTCTCCAGCCTCAACGGCTACGCACCGCAAATCGCCGTCGAATTTGGCCGCAAAACGTTATACACCACCGAGCGCCCGTCGTTTGTCGAGCTTGAAGAACACGTACGCCAGGTGAAAGCGCCTGCCGCGCAGGCGACGGAAAGCGAAGAAGCATGAAGCATAATCACCCGGTGGTACTGGTCAGAAAACGCAAATCGCACCAGCCCGCCCATCACGGCGGTTCATGGAAGATTGCCTATGCCGATTTTATGACGGCGATGATGGCTTTCTTCCTTGTGATGTGGCTGCTGGCGATCGCCAGCCCGCAGGAGCTGACGCAGATTGCCGAATATTTCCGTACGCCGCTGAAAGTCGCCCTCACCAGCGGCGATAAAAGCAGCTCGGAAAGCAGCCCGATCCCCGGCGGCGGCGAAGACCCAACCCGTGAAGTCGGGTTAGTCAGCAAGCAGATCAATACCGCGGATAAACGTGCCGAAGAGCTACGGCTAAACAAACTGCGTGACAAGCTCGATCAGTTGATTGAGTCAGACCCGCGCCTGAAGGCGCTACGTCCGCATCTGCTGATCAATATGATGGACGAAGGACTGCGCATTCAGATTATCGATAGCCAGAATCGGCCGATGTTTAAAACCGGTAGCGCTCAGGTTGAAAGCTATATGCGCGATATCCTGCGAGCGATTGCGCCAATCCTCAATGATTTGCCGAACAAGATAAGCCTCTCCGGCCACACCGATGACATCCCCTACGCCAGCGGCGAACGCGGTTACAGCAACTGGGAACTGTCGGCGGATCGCGCCAACGCCTCGCGCCGCGAGCTAATTGCCGGCGGCCTGGCGGAAGGGAAGGTGCTGCGGGTGGTCGGTATGGCGGCGACCATGAGCCTGAAACAGCACGGCGCTGATGATGCCATCAACCGCCGCATTACCGTACTGGTGCTTAACAAAGAGACCCAGCAGAGCATTGAGCATGAAAATGGCGAAAGCAATGCGCTGGAGATTAGCCAGCCGGATACGCTGCCAAAGCTGGTCGCGCCCGCGCCGGTTAACCGTGATTCACACCCAGAGGTGACCCCATGAGCATGGATATTAGCGCTTTTTATCAGACTTTTTTTGATGAAGCAGACGAGCTGCTGGCAGACATGGAGCAACACCTGCTGGAGCTGGATCCGCAGGCCCCCGATATCGAACCGCTGAACGCTATTTTTCGCGCGGCGCACTCGATCAAAGGCGGCGCGGCGACGTTTGGCTTTTCCGTATTGCAGGAAACCACCCATCTGCTGGAGAACCTGCTCGACGGCGCCCGGCGCGAAGAGATGCGCTTGAGCACCGAAATTATCAATCTGTTTCTGGAAACCAAAGATATTATGCAGGAGCAACTGGACGCCTATAAAACCTCGCA
>OKQK01000038.1_pt1 | contig 62110 bp, 50 predicted proteins | sample 1609911 | NCBI WGS metagenome assembly OKQK01 (sample SAMN04436595, study PRJEB24849) | human gut metagenome | biome: human gut; feature: NICU; material: stool | host: Homo sapiens | place: USA: Saint Louis, MO | collected 2009-11-17 | reverse complement strand
GTTGAGCCGCGAGGACTGCCTCCGAAACTTTGGAGACACCTAGAATGGTCATTTTCCCAGAAGCATTGATGACTTCTTTTAAGTGGAATTTTTCGTAACTATTCATTATTTTCTCCTTTATAACAAACCAAAGAATGAAGTGACCAAACTAACTAAGACAATCGTGCCGATAATGATACCGTAACGTGGGCCTTTTTTTACCATGAAGAAATAAATAGCCATGACTGCTGCTAAAGGAAGTAACCCTTTCATAATTTGATCTAGAATATCTTGTAAAACAATCGTGGCACCGCCAGTAACTTTAAACGTCATCGGGCTAGCAATTTTAACATAACTCGCACTTAAAGCGCCCATCATCATCATTCCTAAAACATTTGCTGAATAAATGACTTGCTTAATTTTGCCGTCTTTTAACAAACTTAAGATTGAATTACGCCCTAATGTATAGGACTTATTCACTAACGTCCAACTGATGTATAATGTAATGGCTGTGTACAGAACCAACGGACCGATACTTCCAATCACGTTACCTCCTTTAGCCATTGGAATAAAAATGGAAATGATTAACGGCATTAATGCTGCCCAAATAATTGAATCACCAATCCCAGCCAGCGGACCCATCAGCCCAGTTTTAATCGATGTGATCGCCGTATCAGAGATCGCTGCGCCATTGGATTTTTCTTCCTCCATAGCAATTGCAATCCCTTGAATGGAAGCCCCTACTGTTCCTTCAGTATTAAAAAAATTCAAATGACGTTTCAGAGCTTCTCTTTGTTGTTCTTCATCGTCTGCGTAAAGTTTTTTAATTGCAGGAATCATCGATGCACAAAAAACTAAACTTTGAAGACGTTCATAAGAATTGGATAATTCACAGCCTAGTTGATAAATCCAAAAGGCTTTGGATAATTCTTTTTTAGTAATTTTTTTCTGTTCCAATTGTTGTTCATTTGCTTGTGTCATTTGTTCCATTATGCTGCCTCCTCACTCAATGCCTTGTTTCTAACTAAAAAGGCAATACAGATTCCTAAAATAGCGACGGCCATAACTTCTGCGCCAAAATATACTACTGCAACAAAACCAATTAAAAAATAAGGAATCAAATTTTTCTTGCCAATTACCATAATTGTTAAGGCGAAGCCTAACGCTGGTAAAATACCACCCATTACTTCAAAGCCGTGCATCAACCATGCTGGGATAACTTCTAAGACTTTATTCACCACGGATTGACCAAAAAAGTTCGCCGCAAAAACCAAAGGAAAGCGAATTAAAAATCCCGCTAAAGCTGGATAAACAAACGCAGCTCGGTAAATCCCTCCATAATTTAACTCTTCTGCATATTTATCAGCCATATGCACCCACGTCGCATTGATGGTCCGCCGTAATTGATCCATAAAGACGCCTAACACACCAAAAGGAACAGCTAGTGCAACAGCCGCCTCGGCATTCATTCCCACACCTAAAGCAATTGGAATCGCAATTGCTGAAGCTAAAGCCGGATCACTAGGCACATTGCCGCCCGGTGTGGAGGTGACTCCTAGATAAACAAGTTGAATCCCCGCACCTACAACCATTGCTTCACTAAGTTTTCCTGTTGCTAAACCAGCCACCAACGCTGCACCTAATGGCTGAGACAGCATGCCTGAAAATGTGTACCCAAAACGCAAACGTGCAAACCAATAATAAAGTCCCATAATAATTGAAACACCTAAAACGCCCATATGATTCTCTCCTTTTTCTCTGATTATAGTGATTGATATTTTTCAATTAATTTTTGAATTGGTAGGGGATTTTCTTCGGGAATCGCTTGGAAGAAAACATGGATGCCCTTCGTTAAAAGTTCAGTCAAAATTGCAACATCTTCTTCAGATAAATTGATATTTTTTAAAACATTTTTCCGATTTGGTCCGCCACCTAAGCCACCAACTTGAATCTCCTCTTTAATAATTTCTTGGTCCACCATCGCTTTTAAGGTCGTTAAATCTGGCACTAAAAATAACACCTTTTTCTCTTCCTTTTCTTGCGATTTCCAATATTCTTTGGCACTTTCAATCCCTTTAATTACTACAGAAACCCCTGGAGGCGCCGCCATTAAATAAATACTTTGTAAAAATTCATCTTGCTCTAGTTCATCACTCACTACCAAAATTTCATTTGCACCTGATTGTTGTAACCATTTAGTCACTACTTGTCCATGGATTAAACGGCTATCGACTCTTGTTAATACGATTTTTGACATTCTGTTCACCTGTACTTTCTTATTTTGGAATTTCTAAAATTTGACAACTGTCTACTGCTGCTTGTTGAATCATCTCTGCATCTTGTAAACGAAATCCAGGACCACTTTGTTTCATGACGGATTCTAATAATAACGATGTGCATAATCCTGACACAATCAGGAGGTCATAATCTTTTGATAAACGTAATGCAACGTTACTAGGTGTGCCGCCTTTAACATCTGTTAAAATTAGCAACTGGTTGTGCCACGTTAATTGGTCAATTTTTTCTGTGACTCGTTCTAAATAATCCCCCAGTGAATCCTCTGCTTGTAATGCAACTTCATGTACATTTGTGACTTCTCCAACAATCATCTGGACGCTTTTGACTAATTCCAAGCCCCAACCATTGTGTGTTAAAAGTAAAATTGGTTCATTTTCCATAAACAAACTCCTTTGCTAATTAATCATTTTATTAAAAGCAATAAGTGTGCCAACTTTCATTTCCGTTTGAATTAAGCCTTTTCAAAGAGCAATTCATAAATATAGCGCACTTCCAAAGGTGGAATCAACAGATTATAGGACACTTCAAGCGGTCGAAACGCCATTTTTATGACAGATACTGCTTCTGGCAACTCTCGATATGACACTTCATAAGCTGTCGGGTCATATTCTGGATTTAGCAATTGCCGTTCTAACATACAAGCACAATGAATGATAAAACGAAGTAAAATCTTTTCGTCACTTTTTATTTTAGTTTGTAAGCAAATATCTGAATAAATCTTAGCTAATTCGATCGAAATGGTTGTAGGATTCAAAACCGTTAGTAAGTCTGTAATAGCTTCGATTGATAATCCTTGAATATATTTAGCTGAAACTTTTTTTAGTAACTCTTGGTTTTGTTTTTCTTCTAAATGATGGCCTAATAATTCGAAAACTAGCTGAATGCCCCGCTTCGATAGTAAATCTTGTAAAGAAATAAACGGAATATCTGGCACTTCTGTCTTTACGGTGCCAATGATGCCAACGATTTTCTCTTCTTTCCGAACAAAAGAATGCAAGCGATCAATGTCTTCCACTTCTCTTTTCTCTAAAGTAATGATGCGTACATTCGTTAGTAATTCATTGGGAAAAGTTTTTAGTAACAACTGTTCAATTTTAATAGCAGTCCCCATGCCAGTTAGACAGGAAATAATGAGAACTTTTGCCTCGTTGAAGCGACCTTTACTGCAAATCAAGGCGCGATGATTTTTTTCTTTTAAGACTGGTAATAGATACTCAAACGCCGTCGATTCATAAATGACTTCTCGGGCCACTTCTAGCAATGTTAAGAGATTGATATTGCTAATTAGCAGCACTTCCATTTGAAACGTTTGACTGATAGCATTACCAAAGTAAACCAGGGAACCGATGTCCACCATTAAAATAATTTTTTTATACTGATTTTGCTTTACAATTGTACGGACTTTTTCTAATGTTTCTTCCACGGATTGATTAATCGGCATATCAACTGCACGCATGACCGTTGTTGAAAACAGAAGGTTGGTGTACTCAACCATACTGCTGGCCGTCGCGGTACCATGAGCAACGACGATAACGCCACAGTTTTCTTCGACTGAGTGCGCTCTTTTTTTAGCTGTGACTTTACGAATAAATAGATCAAAAAAGAGAATTTCCGTATCAGCAAAAGAAATCCCAAACAATGTTTGTAGAAAGTCCACCATGGTCTTAGCAGCTTGATACTGGGTTACTTTGCCAGAATAGATATTTTTGGTATCTGAATAAAACGTTTCATTCATTTGTGCAGAATAAAAAACAGCAGAATAAAGGTGGACAATTAAAATATTCTGGAAATCCTCTGTCAATTTTTCTTGGATTAATTGTTCAAAAAAGACAATGGCTTCTTGAATTTTTGGCTGCAATGTTTCGTCAATGGCCTCTATGGCTAGCGGTTCTTGAGCAAAAATATCCATATCATAAAGTTGCTCGACTTTGTTTTGCATGATTGCTAGCGCATCCTCTGTCGAAAGAGTTAATTTTTTCAAATCCGCATATTCTTTCAATAGAAAATTATAAAAACGATCATTTTTCAGACTTTCCGATTTGAGTAACTCTTGACTGCTTAAATAAAAATGGTTGTATTGAATCGTGAGGCCATCGTTAGGTATCCACTCATTAAAAGCCAGCAGACTTTCTACATCAGGTTGCTCTTTGACTGTCCCCTCGTTTGCTTCAATGCAAATAGTTTCCGTTAATTGATCGAACACTTCTAAATAGGCTTGTGCGCTCATAAATTGAATCGCCGCTTTCAATTCGCCAACGTTGGCTTCAAAATGAGTAAACGTTAATTGTTTCAACGCCTCATAACGAATATGGATATTCTTTTGAATCCGTTGACTTTCTTCTAAGAAAAAGGACAAAATCAATTGAATTTTTTCTTTCAAAGAGCGCTCGGCTAAAGCTGGAATGGCTAATGTCACAGGAATCCTTCTTAAAAACGTTTTCAAAAAATGTTGATTGACTGCTTCGGTTGTTGCAAAAATAAATTTTATCGATACATTTCTTTGTTTTTCGGCTTCGCCCATCCGTGTAAAATACCCTTTATCCAAAACTGTAAACAATTTTTCTTGGCCTTCGCTCGTTAATCGATGGACTTCATCTAAAAATAAAAAACCGCCATCTGCCAACTCCACTAAGCCTTTTTTATAGCCAAACAGATGCGAAGTTAATAATTCTGGATTGTTGAAATATTCTGCACAATTAAAATAAATAAACGGAACTTCTTGGTTCATTTTAACTTGATAAAATTGGTGTAATTGTTCCGCAATTAAGGTTTTCCCCACCCCAGATTCTCCAGTAAGTAAAATATTCAAGCCATTAGGCGGATATAAAATAGCGGCTTTCAACTTCTTGATGGCGTCTGCTAAGCTCCCATCAAAACCAATTACGTTCGCAAATGGATTCATTTTCAGTAGCTGCTTTTTCTTATGTATCTGTTCTGTCTGTTGATAAATGTCCTCTTGCAGCGAAGCGAGGGAATCGTAGCACGTGCTACTTTTAAAAAAAGGAAACTGTTCCTCTAAGTAGTCTTTATCAAAAAATAACACCGGTCTTGATTTAACTTTAACGACTTGGTCTTTTCTCACTAATTCTGAGAGCTCTTCACTAACAGCGGTTCGGGTATAGCCAGAGGTCTGACTTAATTGCGAAGCCGTTGCGGGCAACAAGGTTTCTTTGCTACTTGGATTTTGTACGTGAAACTGTTTTAACGCTTGATGAATATTATCAATTCTCATAGTCTTTTCCCCATTTCTTTTTTGATCCAAAAGTTAATTTATTATACATTAAAACGGAAGCGGTTTCTTATTTACCATAAAAAAATCAAGTCCTTAACCAAAAGATTAAAGACTTGATTTTTATTCTCCGTATTGTACAAGTTGTGTATTTTCACAATGAAAGTCCAAGAAATCTTGGATTTTTTTGCCATTGAAGTAGTTATCAATGACTCGCATGACCGCATTGTGGCAAACAAATAGGTAAGTTTCCTCTGAAGCCAAGGCTTCCTCAATCAGGGGATAAATTCGACCCGCAACATCTAGGACCGATTCCCCTTCTGGAAATGGCAAGGAAATCTCAGAACGATTTTCTTGGAAAGCCGTTGTTTCAATTGGTTCACCATCATAAATGCCAAAATTCATCTCAATTAAACGAGGTTCTGTTTCAATCGTCAATTGATTTCGTTCCGCAATTTTACGTGCTGTTTCTTGCGCCCGTTTTAAAGGCGACGCCAGTAAACGGTCGATTTGAATTCCTTGTTTGGCAATTTTTTCAGCTACCAATTCCGCTTGTTGATAGCCTTTTTCGGTCAATTGCGCTTCCGCATGACCACAAATTCTACGGGCCACATTATAATCTGTTTCACCATGTCTCACTACGTACAGCATTTTTCCACCTCAGTTTTTTGTCTTGTGTCTATTTTATCTGAAATTTGGTCACAATAACACCCTATTTAGCGGTAACTTTCTGGTAATTTAAATTTTCCTTCTTGCTCAAACTGTTCGCCTACTTGGAATAAGAGATCTTCACGTCCACGTGCAGCCAGCAATTGAATGCCTAAGGGTAACCCCGTTGCCGTAACATGTGTGGGCAAGCTGATAGCTGGCTGTCCTGTCAAGTTAGCTAGTTGAGTATACGGTGTTAGCTGTAAACTTTTATCAAAATAATCATAGATTAATTCAGCTAGCTCTGCTTCTGTTAATTCTGCTGCTTGCTCCATTCGTTGACGAATGTGCTCACTTTGCAAATCTTCGTTAATTTTTGGTGCTGAAAAAGCCGTTGTTGGTGATAAAAACAGATCAAATTTTTGAAAAAGTTCTTCCATCGTTACTGCTGCTTGATCCCACAACTGTAATGAATGAACATAGGTGGCTGCTGGAATCTTTTGGCCAAATTGATGCATGGTCCATGAAAAAGGTTCGATTTCTTCTTTACGAATTGGGCGCCCGAGCCCCTGTTGAATGCTGTTCATCATTGCTGTAGTTTCTGCGCCGTTCATTTGATAATAGGAGCGAATCAGCGCTGCACCATCGACTGGATAAGGAATCTCAATGATTTCATGACCAGCGGCTGCCAGAAAATCAGCCGCTTGTTTCGCCGCTTGTGTTGCTTCTGGCGAAATCATTGAGCCGATAGGCGAAGCGGTACACAGAGCAATTTTTAGCCGTTGTTTTTTAGGGTGTGTTTGCCATTCTGCCAAGGGCGCTTGGTAGGGGGCGCCACTGTGGCTACCACGTAGGCCATAAAATAACGCTTTGGTGTCTCTCATAGAAATAGTCAACGCAAAGTCAATCGAGGCACCTTGCCAGCCTCGCCAGCCTTCTGGGCCGACAGGCATGGAGCCACGGCTAGGTTTTAAGCCAATTAAGCCACTAAAAGAGGCGGGAATTCGGATGGAGCCACCGCCATCGCTAGCGCCGGCGATAGGAACAATCCCGCTAGCGACAACTGCGGCAGCGCCGCCACTGGAACCGCCTGGCGAATGTTCCAGGTTCCAAGGATTGCGGGCTGGCCCGTAAAGCGCAGGATCCGTAATATTTTTAAAACCAAACTCTGGGGCGTTGGTTTGTCCTAAGGGCATCAAACCAATCGTTTCTGCTTGTTTGACAAAGTTAGAGGTCGTTGTTGCAGTACTATTTTTAAAAAGTTGCGAGCCAGCCGTTGCTGACCACCCCGCTTTTTCTTGGCCTAACATTTTCAAAGGAAATGGCAAACCAGCAAATAGTGTGTCCTGCTGTTTATTTTTTTGATAAGTTGCTTCTGCTTTTTGGCTGTCAAAGGTTACAAAGCCATTGAGCTTTGGATTTAACTTTTGGACTTTTTTCTCAATATCCTTTAAGAGTTCTGTGCGACTTACTTTCTGTTCTTTTAATTGTTGTACCCAATATAGTCCGTCTTTCATACAGACCCACCTCCTATACTATTCCTTATTAGTATAGCATGGTTTTTAGGGGTCATCCTGTGATGATGATTTTCATTCGTCAAGTGCTTCTCTAATTTAAGTAAATAATTCGCCAATGTAAGGAAGCAACTGCGGATGCAGTTTGTAGCCTTTATACCGTGTATTTTGGATACCTTGTTTTTTAAAGCCCCCTACTTGAATTTTTTTATTTAATTTTGTCAGCTGTTTGGTCATTTTTTTTCGATTATTGGCTGTTTCTTCTGTGTCATATATTAATTTACAAAGGCGCTCCATTGGTCAGTGTTCTTTTGGCGTACTATACAAGACAGCCAGTAGTGCACGTTCTGCGGCTGTTAGCTTTATCCCCTCTACATCTAACTTTTCATCTTCTCGTTGGATGGGTTTATTTAATTCTGCCAAAAGGAGATTTTCTCTTAACGTATCCAAAGTCGCATCCAATCGTAACCAATTGAGAATGCCATATTGATAGCTAATGCTCAATTCTTCCGAGGTAGGAATATCTTCCGAGCGAAGAAACAACGGCGTTTTAACTCTGGCTAATTCCTTTAGATATAAATATTGTTCTTTGCGAGGAATCGTTTCGCTGAGAATGATGGCATCAAATTTTCGATAAAACAAATGACTTTCCTTAATTTCACCAATCAGACACGTCGTACAAAAAACTTGGTGATCTAAATGCTGTAAGCGGTTTTGAAAAGCAGTTTCTGATAAAATATTTTTTGTGATGACCATTATTTTCATTCTTGATTCCTCCTTAATTCTTTTTTAGTTCAAAATTTTCTCAATTTTCGTGTTTCGATTTTATATATTTAGTATACTGGAAATTTTTCGAATTAAAATTTAGAAATTTACAAGCAAATCAGTCATTAACAGTCATTCCTATAATCCCTGATTTATAAAGGCTTTCTAATAGTCTTATTTAAAAAATATTTGTTATTTAATCCTCAATATGCTATTTTTTTAATTTTTTCTTTTTTTATTTAGCTAACAAACGTCAAAAGGTTGGTAGCTAATATCAACCTTTTGACGTTTGTTAGCTATTTTCTCTTGAAATCTTTGGATTTTTTTCTACTTTCACTAAAAAAAACAGCCAAAAGTGGCTGTTTTTTTGCTGTTTATATTTATTTCATAATATCGATCAAGTCTTTTTTCGAAGCTGCCGAGGCAGGGAAATAGCTAAATACAACCCCGATAAAGACAGAAATCCCGATGGCTAATGAAACGGTCATTAAATCTGGACGAACAGAAAACGGTAATGCCATTGATGCTAAGTAGGCAATAATCATTCCTAAAAGATAACCAGTAATTCCGCCGATTAAGGTCAAGGCAATTCCTTCTGTTAAGAATTGCTTTTTAATATCACTGGCTGTCCCGCCCAATGCACGTCGGATACCAATTTCCTTAATCCGTTCTGAAACCGAAATGTACATCATATTCATAACGCCGACCCCAGCAATTACCAGTGAAATGGCCGCAATTGCGGAAATAAACAAGGTTAAATTATTTAATAAAGAGCCCATTTCTTTGATGGTATCTTTAACATTATATTCTTGATACGTCCCACTGTTTTTCATGGTTCCTTGTTGAGAGAGAGTTTTTATTGTTTCTTTCAATACTTGATCTGGTTGGTAGCCAGGTGCCACTGTTAGCTTCAACGTAGATGTATCTTTTAGCTTGCCGAAATAATGTTCATAGGTCTTTTTTGGAAAATAAAGTAATGAGTCATCATTACCTAGACCAATGGCACCGCTGGTATTGGTTGTCACGCCAACAATGGTAAAAAGTTGCTCTTTATACGGAAAAGTTCGATTAACTGCTGCAGTTGGGTCTTGGTAGAGTTCTTTGGCAACCAGTTCATCCACCACCACTGTTTTATCCAGTTTTGCATTGTCTCCATCATTCAGTTGGCGTCCCGCCAACAATTCTTTGGTGGTTTTGTCGGCAAGTTCATAGGTTACAGAAAGATTTTTCGGTCCTGCTTGAAAATTCAGTGTGCCTTTTTGGGCGCCATCAACTTCTCTTTGATCAAAATCAATTTTTTCTACGCCAGGAACCATGCGCACGACCCCTAAATCATTGTCGGTAAACATCGCTTGGTCACTAAACATATCCGAAGTGTTGTAGGCCGAAAAAGAAATCTTTTTCACATTTTCTTTTTGTTTTTCAGCAGATAATTTATCGACCATGTCTTCTTTAAAGCCGTTACCGATAGCCACGATGGTAATCACCGAAGCGATCCCGATGACAATCCCTAGCATCGTTAACAAGCTGCGTCGCTTATTTTTCAAAATGGAACGGAAGGCGGTTTTCCAAATAATTGAACGTTTCATGTCAGCACCTCCTCTAAAATCTTTCCATCACGAACTTTAATCAAACGATTGCAGTATTCAATTGTTTCTTCATCATGTGTCACTAAAATAATGGTGACACCTTCATTGTTTAATTGCTGAAAGAGCGTTAAAATTTCTTCCGATGTTTTACTATCTAAAGCCCCAGTTGGTTCATCTGCAATAATAAAACTTGGCCGATTGACAATCGCACGCGCAATGGCAACACGTTGTTGTTGTCCGCCCGAAAGTTGTTTTGGATGCTTCTTGCCTTTATCTGGCAAGCCGACTTTTGTCAGAACTTCGTGGACACGATCTTTGGCTTCTTTTGGGGTTAACCCACTATATAAAAGAGGTAATTCAATGTTTTCTTCAACTGTTAGTGTTTCAATTAAACTAAAATTCTGAAAGACAAAGCCGACTGCTTCATTTCTAATTCGGGATAGTTCCTTATCAGAAAAGTCGCCAATTTCACGGTCTTCAAATAAATACGTTCCTTCAAACTTTTTATCAATAAAGCCTAGCAAATTAATCAAAGTCGATTTCCCAGAACCAGAAGGACCCATAATCGCTAAAAATTCTCCAGCGTCTACTTGGAGGTTAATATCATCTAACACATGCAGTGTTTCTTCTTCGGAATAATAATATTTATGAATATGGGATAGCTTAATCATTGGCAGCTACCTGAACATCTTGATTATCTTTTAATTCTTTATTGGGATTGGCAATCACTTGGTCTTTCCAGTTCAAGCCACTTTTGACAACTTTACGACCTAAATTTGTTTCTGTTTCAATCGGTGTTTTTTTCGCTTTGCCCGCTTTGTAAACATAGACAAATTCTTTTTCGCCTTCTTTTTGGATTGCTGCTGTCGGTATAATCATTTGTTTTTGCGGCACAGCGATGCTAGTAGACAAGCCTTCTGCCCAAGGAAAATCACCTTCTACTGTAAATTGATAACTCACTACTGGATTGCCTTCATTTTTAGCTATTGGGGTTTGCGCAATGGAAACAATTTTGCCTGGCGCTGATTTGCCTGAACCAACGGTCGTCACTGTTACTTCTTCCCCTGTCTGTAATTTATCGTAATCATATTCGGTTACTTTTCCTTGAATATTTTTCTTTTGTGTTGCAATTTTAATGACTGGTTTGTCGGTACTACTCATAGCACTAGCATCGACAGTGACTTGGCCATCAATTGGTGCTGTAACGACTGTGTTGACTTTGCCACGTGTTTGTTCAAGCGTGTTTGCTGCTCCGACGGCATCACTGTTGGCTAATTGAAGGGCTTGGTTAGCTTGGGCGACTTCACTATTCGCAGCACTAACAGCTTCATTCAATTGCTGAATTTCCGCATTTAGTGTTTCTTTCTCTTCAGCCTCTTTTGCGGTGTTTAATTTTTGCTTGGCTGCAGCAACTTTGTTTAAGGCTTCATTGTATTTTTGAGTTGCTAAGTTAACGTTCTCTTGTGCTTGTTGGACTTGAAGATTGTTTCGATTAACAGCATTCGCTTGTTCTGTTTCTGTGGCTTGGATGTCTGAGTTATTGTACGTTAACAATGGACTATCTTTCTTGACTTCTTTACCATTTTCAACATTTATTTCGGCAATTTTTCCTAAAGAAGGATCAAAGAAAATATCCCGAGTATCTAAAAAACTCACTTGACCATCTAATTTTAATGAGGCCATTTCTGTAATGGTATACGTTGTGTATTCAGGTTCAACTTCTTTTGAAGAAAAAACTGTTTTTGCTCCGATAAATCCGACGACGACCACTGCGGCACCAATACCGAACCACACTTTTTTATTTCGCTTCTTCTGGCCTGACTTTTTCATTTATTTGTTCCTCCTTGATTTCTGTTGACGAGTTTGTCATTTTATTTAGTATATAATGAATAAAAAAACTGGTCCCTTCATCTTCCTATCATTCCTCTTACAGTTTTGACACATCTTTATCTAATAAAAAAACGTTTATCCTGTGTAAAAGGATAAACGTTTTTTGTTATTTTATTGTTCTAATTGACCCAACCAGCCAGATGTACCACCTAGAACATTGGTTACTTGATACCCTTGTTGACTGAGAAACGCACACGCTTGTGCGGAGCGCGATCCCATTTGACAAATCAGATAATAGGGTTGGTTTTTATCTAATTGCTGATAATTTTCGGTTAAAGTACTTAAAGGTAAGTTGATGGCCTGAGGGACATGCCCCAGTTGGTATTCCATTTCTTCTCGTACATCAATAATTGGTAATTTTTTTCGTTTTGCTTCCTGATAAAATTCAGGCATGCCAATCGTGTTATACATTTTCTAGTTCCTCCGGTTTTACCATTCTATATAGCGCAAAAGCACCATCTAAATTTTTGGCTGAGATGCCCGCTTGTTTTAGCATCCGTTCTGCGATATAACTACGCAAACCGCTGTGACAACTAACAATGTACTCCGTTGACTTGTCTAATTCCTCCAAACGTTCTCTTAACTCATTTAAAGGAATAGAGACAGCATTTTTAAATTGACCATTGGCTCGTTCGGCGGGATTACGGACATCTAATAAAACAGCTCCATTAGCTAATTCGTTGGATAACTCATACCATTGAACGTTTTCACTCAATCCTTCTGCAAGGTTCATCGCTGCATAGCCTAACATGTTCACAGGATCTTTCGCTGAACTAAACGGCGGCGCATAGGTAAACTCTAATTCAGGCAAATCAAAAATAGTTAACTGTCCTTTAATAGCGGTCGCAAGAATATCAATCCGCTTATCTACGCCCTTTACCCCAATTCCTTGTGCGCCATAAATTTCCCCTGTCGTAGGATGGAAAACTAATTTTAACTGAAGATCTGTTGCGCCAGGATAATACCCCGCATGGTCTTTTCCACTGATATGCACAACAGCTGTTGTTAGTCCAGCAGCTTTAGCAGCCCGTTCGCTTAAACCAGTTGAAGCGGCGGTTAAATCAAAGACTCGCACAATGGCGGTCCCAATGCTTCCTTGATTTTTTCTCTCTAACCCAGCAATCACATCCGCTACTTGACGTCCTTGGCGATTGGCAGGAGAAGCTAAAGAAATCAGCGCATCTTCTTGAGTGATTTGTTGTTTCACTACAATAGCATCCCCAACCGCATAAATATCGGGTTGATTCGTTTGATAGCGTTCATCAACAACAATACCGCCACGTAAACCAGTTGCTACACCTGCTTCAACTGCTAAGGTATTTTCTGGTTGGACCCCCACCGACAAAATGGTTAAATCAGAATCTAATGTTTGACCGTCTTCTAAGCGAATCACTTGTCCTTCTTCTTCAAAAGCAACCGCAGATTGTCCCGTAATTACTTGAACATTGTTTTTGCTTAATTCTGCTTTGACAAAAGCGGCCATTTCTTCGTCTAATGGCGGTAAAACATGGGGTGCTTTTTCCACGAGAGTGACTTCTAATCCGCGTTTTTGCAAGTTTTCTGCCATTTCCAAGCCAATGAAGCCTGCGCCAATCACGACGGCTCGTTTTGTTTCTGGTGTCAAGGCTGTCATAATTTGATCTAAATCAGGAACATTTCTTAATGAAAAAACATTTTTGGCTTCTGCCAATCCTGTAATTGGTGGCACAAAAGGTTTCGCCCCTGGTGATAAAATTAATTTGTCATAGTGTTCTGTTAAAATTTCTGTTTCATGTTTCACTGTGATCACTTTTTCTATTGGATCAATCGCCACGACTTCATGGTGAGGACGAACATCTAAATTAAACCGTGCCTTTAACGCTTCGGGTGTTTGAACAAGCAGTTGCTCTCTTTCTGCGATTTCGCCAGAAACGTAGTAAGGCAAACCACAGTTTGCAAATGAAACAAAAGGGCCTTTTTCCATGACAACAATTTCAGCATCTTCCATTAAGCGACGTAAACGTGTCGCTGCTGACATACCACCAGCCACGCCTCCGATAATTACAATTTTCATTTATTTTCCTCCTTTAATTTGACCAGACCATTGGGACATCCCACCACGAACGTTAATCACGTGATAGTTTTTTCTCGCTAAAATTTTGGCCGCATTTTTGCTGCGCATGCCGGACTGGCAAATCACATAGACTTCGTTAGCGGATTTGTTGTAGGCGGGAATTTTGTTAAGTGGGACATTAATCGCTTGTGGAATATGCCCTGCGCGGTATTCGCTAGGTGTTCGGACATCTAATAACGTTATCTCTTTAGATAAACGTGACTGCAGTTCTTTTGTTGAAATACTTGGCTTTTTTTTAAACAATTGAAATAACATTTTTTCTCCTTCTCTTATATACCTTACGGGGTATATTTAACATGAAAAAGTTAGACTTGTCAACTGAAGAGATTTCTGCCATTTTTAGATTCAAAGAAAAGATAGTTGACAAAAATACCTCGTGTAGGTATATTTTAAACCAATCACTACTCTTAAGGAGGGGCAAAATGACTGAAGAAAAAAAGAAAGTGCTGAATCGTTTACGCCGCACAGAAGGTCAAATTCGCGGGATTCAAAAAATGATTGATGAAGAAAAAGAATGTATCGATGTTATCACTCAGTTGAGTGCGGTCCGTTCTAGTATTGATCGCGTAATGGGGATGATAGTTGCGGAGAATTTAAAGCATTGCTTTGAAAATCCTGAAAAAGATCCTAAAGAACAAGAAGAGCGATTAGCACAAGCGATTAATATGATTGTCAAAAAGTAAAACAACGCAAACTTATTCAGCGAAAGATAAGTTTGCGTTGTTTTTTTATTTATTAGACGAATCTGCCCCGCGTTTTTTTAAATTGACAAGCATAAAAAGAATCGTGCCAATTAGTAAAATCACGACGGCAATATAAAAGCCCATGACTTTCGAACCCGTTGTGTCAGAAATTTTCCCAGTCAAAGCTGGGGCGATCACAGATGACATCATGCCGAAAAAGTTAAACACGCCCAAAGTAGTGCCAATTCCAATTTTTGGTGCATTTTCACCTAGCCAAGAAATAATAATCGGTTCTACAGCTAATTTTCCTAAGAACCCATACATAATTAAAGCAATTAATAACAACGTCGCATTACTTACTTGTACAGTTAACAAGAGCATGGCTGTTGCTAAAAATTCTAAAACAACGATGAATTGAACTTTTTTATGCATGTACTTATCCGCCAACCGACTAAAAAATAACGCTCCTGGAATAGAGGCAAATGCGACCAGCGAAGAGGACAATCCAATTGCCGCTCCTTGGAAACCACGTTCGGTACTTAAAAAATTAGGTAACCAAGTCACAATCATATAATATGCATAACAAGTGCCAAAATATAAAATATACGCAAATAGCATATGTGGCGCAAACAGTTTTTTAAAGGGCACTTTTTCTTTTACCGCTCCGTTATCTTTTTCATCAACAACGGTTGGCTGAATCAAGGCCATGTCTTCTTTATGATTGCGAATAATCACTTGAAAAGCCACTAACATACAAATAATCATAAAGGCGGAAATGTACATCATCACTTGCCAAGGCAATCCTTTTTGGGCAACTAAATAACTAGATAAAATCATCCCTAAACCTGAACCAACGGCTGAACCACTGTTGACAATAGCTGTTGCAAAACTTTTTTTGGCTTGAGGAATGTTTTGCGACGTCAACGAGTAAGCCGAGCCATAGAAAGAACCACATCCTAAACCTGCCAATAAGCTACCTAAGTAAATTGTTCCAATCGTTTGGGCTTGGGCAATCAGTAATGCTGCCAGCGCAAACAAGATAAAGCCTGGAATTAATACACGTTTTTTCCCAATTTTGTCTACTAAGAAGCCTGCAGGAATCTGCATGACTACGTAACCGAGAAAATAAAAGCTAGAAATGGACCCTAGGGCCGTATCGGAAGCGTTACCATTTAGAGACGCGCGAATTTGTGGATAAACGGGAGAAAGCGCGGAACGATAAATCCAGATTGTTACCCAGCCCATACATAGTAAAATAACGATTTTTTTCCAATAAGCCAACGAACTTTTTGTCTTGTCTGTCATTTTCTTTTCCTCCACCAATCATTTTTTTGGTTAACGTTTCACAAGGAACAAAAGCACTACGCTTTTTTACGTAGTGACCTTTGTCCTACCTTCTTTTTTAGTTTAAATACTCAGCCAATGCATGAGTACTACCGCTACCGCCTTCAAATTGATAGCCTTGGTGTTTCAATACAGTCTCAAAGGCACTTAAGAAATGCAACACATTGTCTTCCCGACTGCTGTAACCCATATTACCGACCCGCCAAATTTTTCCTTTTAAATCACCGAAGGAAGAGGCAATTTCAACTTTAAAATGATCCAATAATAAGCTCCGCACTTTTTCACCATCAATTCCTTCTGGAATGACCACAGGAATGACTGTTGGTGTTTTTGTGTCTAACTTCCCGAAAATTTCTAAGCCCATTTTTTGCAGACTTTCAACTAAAATACGATCGTTTTTCCGATGGCGTGCATAGACATTTTCCATGCCTTCTTGAAGTAACAAGCGCAGCCCTTCATGTAGCCCATAAATCATTGTAGTCGCTTCTGTATGGTGATTTAAGCGCTCTGGTCCCCAATATTTTTCTAATTGCGATAAATCCAAGTAGTTACTTTGAATGAACCGTTCATTCCGCGCATCCGCGCCAAGCCCTAACTCTTTTTGGTAACGACCAGCCAGATAATCAGCTACACGTTGGTTGTAGGTAATTAAAGAAAGGCCTGAAGGTACACTGACACATTTTTGAGTGCCTGCTACCGCAATATCAATTTTCCAATCATCGACCTTTGTTTCGACACCGCCGTAAGTCGCCACCATATCTACTACAAAGAAAATTTCATTTTCCCGACAAAAGGCGCCAATTTGATCCAGTGGTTGCATTTGTGCATTCGCCGTTTCGCCGTGGACCATCGCAACAATTTTTGGTTGATGTTCTTTAATCGCTTCAATCACCGTTGTTTGTTCAAACGGTGCGAGCCAGTCCTTTTCTAAATAAATGACCTCGGCCCGGGCGCGTTCGCAAATTTCACCTAATAAATAAGCAAACCGGCCATACGCAGGCACAAGCACTTTGTCACCTGGCTCAATCAATGCAAATAACCCCGCTTCCAAGCCTGAACGTGACGTGCCATCAATGGCAAAGGCTTGTTGATTCTTTGTGGCAAAAGGTACTTTAATCATTTCCCGAACTTCGTCCATAATCTGTAGAAATTCTGGATCGAATTGCCCTAAAATTGGTTGACCCATTTGACGAAGTACCGATGGATGGGCTTCGACTGGTCCCGGCGTCATGATTGTTCGCCGTACAAAATTTGGTTGTTGATACATAGTAATCCCTCACTTCATTTTTAATTCTTCTCTTTTATTATCTTTGGAAAAACTCAGAAATTCATTGTTCAATTTGCACTATTTTGACTTTGTTTTTTAGACATATTCAATAACTATCTTTTGTACTCCTTTTTATTCTTCGCTATACTATAAAAAAAGGAGGTTGTTGTGATGAAAATATTAGCTGAGGTCTTGGCTTTACCGAGATTTTCTGACTTACAATTATTATCGTCTCACTCAAACTTAACACAGCCCTTGGAAAGTGTAGAAATCACGGAAACACCTGATGTGGCTGATTTTATCCCTAAAAATGTCATGATTTTAACAACGGCAATGATTTATAAAGATGATCAAGAAAAATTGAAACCTTTTATTGACTCGCTAAAACAAGCAGAGTGTACGGCTTTAGGAATCAAAGTTGGGCGGTTCCTTGACGAAATTTCACCAGAAATTGTTGCCTATGCCAGTGCCGTTGATTTGCCCCTGATTAAAATTCCTAGCACACAGCCACTAGGCGGGTTGTTGCATGAAATTGTAGGCTATCTTCGTGATAGCAAAACCGAACAGATGTCTGCGGCATTTGACATCCAAAAGCGTTTTTCAACATTATTAATGCAAGATGTTGATGCTACGCGTTTCATCGCTGAATTTGCGAAAATTTTAAATGCGCCAATTATTTTATTAAGTCCTTGGCAACAGGTGATTGCCCACTCGAATTATTTTTATGGCAATCAAAAATCGGCGGAGTTTTTCATCGAACAATTATCAAAAGACCACTTTCAACAATTGGCACAAGAAAAGAAAATCTTTCGTTTACAGGATGAGCGACAAGAAAACATTCAAGTAGCTGGCTTTCCAATTCGTGTGAACGATTATTTTCCCTATTATTTATTGGTCTTATCTCCTGAACAGATTCCTTATCCTATTTCTGAATTTGCCATTGATCAGGCCATTTTAGTTTTGACTTTTATGTTATTTAAAAACCAGAAAATTGCTGAATCTTTTGAGCATCTCAAAACAGACTTTTTGGACCGCTTGCTTGATACACATCAAGAAGCGCTGAGTAAACATCAAAATTGGTTGGAACTTTGGAAAAATTATCGTTTAATCAACAGTGATTATTATCAATTAGCGATTGTCTACGGCGTGACTAAACCAGAAAATGAAACCCATATTCGTTATCAGCAAGCGGAAGGGCAACTAATTTTCCAATGGCTCAAAGAACAATTGCCGGAAATCCTGCCAGATGTCGCCTTGTTTAAATTAAAAAATCAAAATAAAAGTATCTTGATTTTTCAATCTAAAAAAAATGACCATTTGATGATTTTGCAAAACCTCGCTGAACGTTTGCAACAGGCTTTGCCTATTACCATTCGCTTTGCTTTAGGCAATGCTTATGAAAACCTAGAAGATTTGCCTAATTCTTATATTGAAGCTTCCTCGACATTAGAGGCTTCTTTACACGCTCAAAAACCAGCGACTGTGCAATTGTTCCATCCCAAAGGCCTAGCTGGACTTTTTGAAAAGATTGGCACTGAAGATGTTGAATACTTTTGCCAGCAACAATTGAAAGAGTTGGCCTATCCGACGGAACCGACGTTACAAGAATTACGAAAAACCTTGAAAGTTTTTTTAGATTTCAATTGCGAAATTACTAAAACGGCCAACGCTCTTTACCTACACAGAAACACCATTAAATATCGCATGAATCAATGTGAAAAATTATTAGGCACCTCTATCCAAGAGCCTGAGACGAGTTTACTCTTACGGGTAGCGCTAGAACTTTCAGGAAAATAATTAACAGGAAAATAGCCGAATAAAAGTAACGTCTACCAAGAAGAAGGACTCTACCGTTCACCACTGCGTGTTCAAATCCTATTGTTCCGAGGTCATTACTTTACATTCGGCTTTTCTTTATAATTCTGGTTCACGATTGGCATCTTTGGAATAAACGTACATTAGCGGTTCTTCACGACCAACCGCATAGGCTGCTTGTGGCACATAGGCACTCATGAAAATATAGTCCCCTTTTTCCACTGGATACCATTCGTTGTCCAAATTGTACATCCCTTGGCCACTAATTAAATACGCGCCATGCTCTTGGACATGCGTTTCAATGTAGGCATGACTAGCACCTGGTTCAAAAGATAAGATATGCATATTCATATCAAAGTCAAACTCTTTCGGCAATAAACTCCAAAGTAAAACGTCTGTCATTCCTTCATATTCTTCGGGTTGTTGGTCATGAATTGACCCAACCACTTTATAAGGTTGATGGCCTGCCAACGGCTGATAGCGTTTTTTATATAAGAAAACTTCTGTGTCCGCTTCCTGTGCGTTCGCTAAATACATTTTCATTTCAGGCGTAAAGTAGGCGTAGCCCCCGGCTTCAAGTTCATGAGTTTCTTGACCATCTGAAACGCGCAAACGACCGTCAATGACATAAACCAACGTTTGGATCCCGTCGCCACCAAAACCAGTTGTTTGTTGACCATTTTTATGAAACGTAGCAATGTAATCCACAAATGTCGCACCTAATTTAGGCGATCCCAAAATGGAAATATCGACATTTTCAAAACCAGGTACTGCATTTTGCACCAAACCATCATGGGGAATAATGGCGTAATTGTCTTTTTTTATCACAGCTCTTGATGTTAACAATTCTTTTTGGTAACCAACTCGATTATTTTTATAACCCATCACAATTCTTCCTTTTCTATCTTATTTATACGCTAATTCATATAAGGTATCTGCTAAAAGCTTGACGCCTTCAACCAAATCTGGAAATGCCGTTGCTTCTGCTGGATTATGACTAATCCCACCAATACTTGGCACAAATATCATCGCTGTCGGGTAATGGGGCGCAATAATTTGCGAATCATGCCCAGCACCACTATGCATCATACGATACTGATACTTGCCTTCTTTGGCTTTTTGTTCAATAACTTCTACAATTGCTTGATTCATCGGTACAGGGGCTTCATCCATCCAGCGGTCAATCGCAATCGTCAAGCCTAATTCTTGAGCAATTGTTTTCATCCGTTCTTCTAATTCACCGGTAAAATGTCGTAAAAAAGCAGCGTCGGTATGACGGCAGTCAATTGTAAATTCCACTTCTCCAGGCACCACGTTGACTGTATTGGGTTTCGGAATAACTTTGCCGAATGTTAAAACTAACGGATCCCCAATTTCGTTCGCACGATCAATGGCTTCTGCACAAATTTTAGCAAAGCCATATACCGCATCATGACGGTAACTCATTGGCGTAGTGCCTGCATGATTGGCTTGCCCTTTTAAGTTAACCGTGTAGCGACGTTGCCCTACAATACTATGAACAACACCGACTTGAAGCTTTTCGTTCTCTAAAATATTGCCTTGTTCAATATGAATTTCGACAAATGCTTCAATATCCTCACGTCTAGTTTGCTCCTGCCGAAAATCAAAGCCTTGGCGATGCATCTCATCAACAAACTTTTTACCTTCGTTGTCAGAGATATCGACTACTTCTTCACGTTTGGCTTCACCAACGACATTTTTGCTTCCCCAGAAAACCGTTGGAAAACGACTCCCTTCTTCTTCAGCCATGGAAAGCACTTCTAAAGAACGCCGTGGTTTCCCATATTTGTCTAATAAATATTGAACAGCCGTCATGGAAGCAATAACACCATATTGACCATCTAAGGTCCCACCATTAACCACGGTGTCGATATGTGACCCAGTTAAAATCGTTTCCTGAGGAAATTCCGTTCCTGCCACTCGACAAAACAGATTCCCGACTTCGTCAAATTGCGTTTCCAGTTCAAACGCCTCAGTTTGGCTTTGCACATACTTTTGTGCTGCCAACCACGAATCTGTATAAAGTAAGCGTGTCATCCCTCCTGCAGGATCACTCCCAATTGCTGACAACTCTTCGATTCTTTGTTTTAAAACTTTTTCCAAGTCCATCACAAAACCTCCTGACTGATTACACTCTGATTGTAAACGTTTCCCTAGTCATCTTCATTGTACTTATCAAACAAAATTAAGCCTTTTTTTGTGCAAAACAACCAACGAACATCCTCTAACTCGTGGACAGAGGCGCTAATTCAATCACGCTTCTGTCCTTTTTCATTTCTAAAATAGGTGTTTAATTTTTGATAAATACGCCGTTAAACGCCTCGGTTACCCCAGTTTCTTGTGCGTAAATTGTTTCGCCTCTTAAAATTGTTTGAATCACTTGGGCCCCAATTTCACGACCAATGTAAGGACTAATTTTATTTCGGTATTCTAAATCTTCTGCTTTTAAGATATACGGCGCATTAGGTTTAATTAGTACAAAATCGGCATCCTTACCAATGCTGATGCGGCCCTTTTGTGCTAAGTGATAACGGTCAGCTGGGTTTGCTGCAATCATATCCGCGAATTGTTTCAAGGATAAACCACGTTTTTGGACGGCTTCATCGAATAACACATCGACGTTATTTTGAACACCAGAAATGCCGCCCCAAGCTTCAAAAGCATTGGTTGTATCTTTTAAGTCTGGCGTACAAGGAGAATGGTCAGAGGTTACAAACGCGATGCCGCCTGTTTGCACGTGGTTCCATAAGGCGGCTTGTTGGTCCGCGTCACGAATCGGCGGTGAACATTTGACAACTGGACCAATGGCATCAAGTTCATCCGTGGTAAAATATAAATAATGCGTACATGTTTCACAAGTCACATCTACCCCTTCTGCTTGGGCTTTCAAAACTTCTTCCACGCCTTCTTGACAAGCCACATGGCAAATATGAATCCGACAACCTGTTTCTTTGGCAAATAAAATGGCTTTTTGAATCGCTTCAACTTCGGTAAACACAGGACGTGTAGCTACATATGCCGCTAAAGTCGTTTCGCCATTTTGATAAGCTACCGCGCCTAATTTATCCGTAATTGGCGCATTTTCTGCATGGATTGCTAGCACTTTGCCAGTTTTGGCGACTTGTTTCATTCCTTCATATAGTGAATAATCGTCGACATTTTGAAAATCTCCTTCAATTGAACGATCGCCGCACGTTCCTAAAAAGCATTTATAGCCGGAAACGCCTCCTTCATCAAGTTCCTGAATCCCACCAGCCAAGTTGGTCGGGACCACGCCGCCAAATGACCCTACATCTACTTTTAGTTTATTTTCTCCTGCCTTGTATTTGATCTCAAGAGAGGTCTTATCCACAGTTGCTGGAATCTGATTTAAAGGCATTTCCATAAAGGTCGTCACGCCCCCTTTGGCACAAGCGGCCGTTCCTGTGACATACCCTTCCCATTCATCGCGGTAACCACCACCAGGATCGGTAATATGAACATGAGCATCCACCATCCCAGGACTAACGACCAAACCCGTCGCATCAATCACACGTTCTCCCGACAAGTCTTGCCCGATCGCTACGATTTTTCCTCCTTGAACGGCGACATCCGTAATGACTTCTCCAGTTTCTAAAATAACTAACCCGTTTTTAATCACTAACTCTGCTTGCATTTATTTTCCCTCCTGATAAGCTGTTTCTTTCACTTTTTTTGAATCCCAAGTCCATTTTTTTAACACTAAGTACAGCACAAAACCTGTGGCAAAGCCCACAAACCACGAAATATCAGCAATGATTTTAACCTGTGGAATAAATTGACCACTTAAGGAAAGAACCAACGCCAGAATAGTAGCGACATATGCCGGCTTGTTTAATCCGTAAAAAGGATTGACTTCCTCTTTTTTGTGTTTATCTACGTATAAAGCATTTAAATCAATTTGTTGCTTTTGAACAAAATAATAATTCGCAATCATCACACCAGCGACTGGTCCTAAAACAGCCCCAATTGCGTTCAGAAAAATAAAAATACTATCGGCGTTTTCCATCAGTTTCCAAGGCATAATAAGAAAGCTAATAACACTGGCAATCATGACGCCTTTTTTATACGTCATTTTTTTAGGAAACAGCGCCGCCAATTGATAACCTGCCGGAATGATGTTCCCCGTTGCATTCGTTGAAATAGTCGTTAATAAGAAAACCGACATGGCTAAGACCACCACCGCCACATTATCTAAACGATCAATAATGTTTAAAATATTCCATTCTTGAATCCCAAAATACAGCGAACCACCTAACAGAATAACCACACTGGAAAAAGCGAAAATCCCATAACCAACAACTAAACCTGCTGTTTGCCCTACAACCTGAGCACGTGTCGAGCGCGCATTCTTAGTAAAATCCGCCACACTCGCACCAGGCGCTGACCAAACGGCCACAACCGAGTTAAAAATAATCAGATACGCCACCAGTGGATTGACTGAACGAATCGCACCAGAAACTTGATAGGACAAAATTGGTGTTAAACCGCCCCCAGCTCGAATGGCCCAAATCGTTAATCCAATAATAACGACATAAATCAACGGACTTAAAATGGCGGTAAAACGGTTCAAAATTTTGCTACCACCGAAACCTATTGCCACATTTAAGAGCCAGAAAAGAGTAAACGCCATTAATTCAGGTAGCCTGAGACCAAAAAACTGGAATGACCCACCAATTTCTAAAAAGTTCGGCCAAAATTTCCCGAGAATAATTAATAAAGCGAGCGATCCTGTAAATGTTTGCAGACCAAACCAAGCAATTGCGGCCACACATCCTCTTAAGAACCCTGGCAGTTTTGCCCCGAGACTGCCGTAAGTAGACTGTAAGTGCATCGCAAAAGGAATGCCATATTTAGAGCCAGCCACGCCATTCAAATTCATGAAAGTTGCTACAATGAATGAGCTTAACACAACTGCCAACATAACTTGCAGCGGAGATAAACCTAAGAAAATAAAGCCGCCCACTGCTGCATAATTCGGGATATTATGAATCGAACCCATCCATAATGTAAAAAAATTGCGCGCGCTCATTGTCCGTTGTTTCGGGCTACTTGGCAACAAATCCTCATTGTAGCCACGTGCTTTCAGCGCTGTTTCTTCTTGAGCTGTTACTTGAGACACATTTTTCTCCACGACAAACTCTCCTTTTTATTAAAAATTTTTTTCTATTAAAACACCCTGCCTTCTCTTTTTTGTCACTTTTGCACAAACATGCGTACTACTCTCATCACACAAATTGTAAGCGCTTTTTATAACAACAATCATTAGTTACCCCAACTAAATAACAAACGATTCTTTGTTCACTTTGAACGAAAAAATAGCAACCTTTTTTATATCGTCCTCTCACTCTAGAAAGTAAGAAACAAATCTTTTTATTCACATATTATGTACAACTTCTCTTTTCAAATGCTAAAATACGCTTATTATTAAAAATTACATAAATAAATTATACAGTTAAATGAAATCCAACACAACATTTTTTAATCAAAAACACACAAAACAGATAAACTGAAGTGGATTTTCAGGAAGAGACCCATCCTGAAAAAAGACACTGACAAAAGAGTTTTCTCACAAGATCGACAACTTTTCACAGATTCAAAATCTTCTTTTTCAATTTTTACGTTTTTAAAAATAACATTTTGAAAATAAAAAAATGCTTAATTTTAATCAAAAAAATAAACAAAGATTTCTGATTTTATCAGAAATCTTTGTTTCTAAATTTTCTTGCTATAATTCCTTTAACAAAATAAAATCCGTCTGTTCATCGTCTCCCATAAAAAACGAATGTTGACTATAATAACGGTAGCCAATCGTTTTATAAAATGCCCGCGCCGCATCATTGTGTTCCCAGACACCTAGCCACAGTGCTTTTTTACCAAATTCACGAGCTTTCTCTTCCGCCAGTTCTAACAATTGTGTCCCCAGCTTCTTTCCTTTAAACGCAGGCAAAATATACAATCGCTCAACCTCGAGCTTTTCTGGCCCCATCGGTTCCGTTTGTGCCGTCTCACGATTTAATTTCATGTAGCCAGCTAATTGATTATCGACAAAGATAAAATAAAAGTCAGAGTGGGGATTAGCCAATTCCTTTTGTAATTTTTCTAAATTGTAGGCTTCTACTAAATAGGCTTGCATATTTTCTGGGGTATTATATGGTCCGAAAGTATCTGTATAAGTTTCAATGCTGATTTCTTGTAACGCTGGTGCATCTTCTATTGTTAATTGTTTTATTTCTCCCATCAATCAGTCGTCCTTTCCTTAATAATTTCGAGTGTTCCCTTTTTTGACAAATTCCCAATCTTCGCTGACATTTTTACGCATCCGGACTAAGTACTCTGCCAATTGTGAAATTTCCACTTCTGACAAGCCTTGCAAAGCAACTTGATTCGAGTGTTGATTTTCGCGCACAATGATTGGATAAACGTTTTTCCCTTTTTCTGTGGCATAAATCCGCTTAATTTTTTTGTTGCTTGCATCTTCTTGACGATAAATGAAGCCTTGTTCTTCCAAACGCTTAATCGCCCGCGCCGCTGTGGTTCGATCAACTTTAATCAGTTCGGCGATCTTTTCTTGGATAATCCCAGGATTTTCACAGATCCTGACCAAATAAAGATATTGTCCTCGTGTTAAAGATAATTCCTTAAATTCGATATTACTGATTGAATCTAAGGCGCGCGCAATCATGCCAATTTCTCTTAAAATATCTATCACTAGGACACTTCCTTTCGCTAATATTTTATGATTGTCATTACTTTAACTTATTTTTGTTGCAAATGCAATAAAAATAAGTTTAAAAACTACAGATTTAAACAATTTGAGCATTCGTGAAAATAAAATAATTATTCCTTTTGTTATATTAACAAGTAAGATAAAATTAGTTATAGCGTCTATAGGAGGAATAGTATGAAAAAATTATTTTGTGTTATTTTAGTTATTTTTTTAACAGGTTGTAGTTCTCAAAAAGCGAATGAACCTAAAGAACAAGAAAATTCTACCAATCATACAACATCAATGAAAAGCAGTACTAATCATTACAGTTCTAGCACAGAAACAAGCTCTAATAATAAACTAAAAGAAACTTCAGAAAGTGTCAGTACCACTCAGGCTTCGGCAAAGTCTAAAAATGAAGTATCCACAAATGTCGAAGAAACAAATTCTTTAGAAGCAACACCTTATGCTGTCGATCTTAGTAGCTTAAACAATCCACTCGTATTTAATTTTAAAGGAATGAATGTGCCAACTTCAATTACGTTAGAAAACTTAAATTCAACACCAACTGCTACCTTCCGAACTAAATTGTTTAGGGCTGAAAATGATCAAGTGAAAGAAGCCATTAATAAATATGAGCTATCGATAAATACAATTCCTACAAAAGAGATTAGAATATTTTCAGCGGCCGATAACAGTATTCGCACCGTTAAAGTAAATACAGAGTTAATTTTAGGAACTAATATTTCTTCAAACGATGAACAAAATAGATCGGGTACTTTATACTTATTCAGCAATAAAAATGGTTCGATATCTTTAATCACTCCTAACTACGCAGGCAATGTTACGGATGATCAAAAAGACGTTATGCTAGAAGTAATTCAATAAATAACCTAAAAAAATAATAAAGAGAAAACTTCATACTGAGAAGTTTTCTCTTTATTATTTTTGAAAATGAATTATTGTTCTGCAACATGCACCGTTTGTAAAAATTCTGCGACTGAGAAATGGTATTCTTTCTCTTGATTTCCTTGAATGGTTCGAATCATTTTCTCAACTTCTGGTTGCAGAGCGGCAAACTGAACTTGTTGTCCGCGACCTTCTGCTGCGAGACAAAATTCTTCTAAAATATCTAACGCCGTACTATCAATGCTAGGAACTCCTCGCATTGAAAATACTACACCACTTTTTGTTTCCAATTGCAGTAACGTTTGTTTCAATCGTTCAGAAGACATGAAAAATAACGGGCCACTCAAATAAACTACCACCCAATTTTCCGTACAATCGGTCGGTACTAGCCCCATTCTTGACCAATCAACTTCCTCGACATTAATCGTAATCACGGCACTTTTCGCAATGAAAAACAGGCAACCCGCTAAGACCCCTAAAACAATCGCTAAACTCAAGTCAAAAATAACGGTCGCTACCATCGTTAAGAAGAATAAACATAAGGCTGTGTGGAAACGTTTCTGGAAGAATTCTTTAATCACCGACCATTCATTCATTCGCCACGCTGTCACCACTAAAACACCAGCTAACGCAGGCATGGGAATTTTAGACATGACTGGCGATAAAAGCAACATCGATAACAATAAAAAGACCGCATGAAAAATACCCGCTAAACGTGTTTGCGCACCAGATTTAATCACTACGCTCGTGCGGGCAATCGCTGCCGTCGCAGGCACGCCACCGAAAAATGGCAAAATTAAGTTGCCAATTCCTTGTGCCACTAGTTCCTGATTACTGTCTAATGGTTTCCCTGTCATGCGACCAGCCGAAGCGCCACAAAGCAAACTTTCAATCATACCTAACATAGCAATGCTAGTCGAAGGCACCAAAATATCCTGAAACGCACTTAATTGAAGCGAACCAAGTTCCAAACGTGTATCACTAAAAATACTTGTCGGAATTTTCCCTACAGTGGCCACTGGCAGTTGAAAAACCACTGTTGCTAAAGTAGCTAAAATAATCATCACCAATGAAGCTGGTATCATCGCATTCCACTTTTTCGGAAAGAACACTAATCCAAGCACCACTAAAATCGACATAACCGTCGTTGGTATACTTAAATCAAAGCCCAATGAACGATAACTGCTGATTTTCTCAATTAAATTGTGGCCTTCTGAACGAACCCCAAAGAAATTATCAAGCTGCCCCAACGCAATAATAATAGCAATTCCTGAAGTAAACCCGGTAATGACCGGTGACGGAATAAAAGAAGTCAAGCTCCCTAAACGCAAAATCCCTGCCAAAAGCAAGAAAATTCCCGCCAAAAAGGTGGCCAACAAAATCCCTTGCATGCCATGCACTGCCGCAATTGACATTAAAATAGCTGCCATCGCACCTGTTGGTCCTGAAATTTGATAAAACCCACCCGAAAGGCTCCCAATCACAATTCCAGCGATAATCGCCGTGATCATGCCAGCTGCTGCAGTAGCACCGCTAGAGACCCCAAACGCTAACGCTAATGGCAACGCGACGGCTGCGACAGTCAAACCTGCCAAGAAATCTTTTTTCAATTTTTTTTGATTATACCCTTTAAATTCATCCCTTATCATTTGTGTGTACTTTTTAAACATTCGCATCCTCTTTTCATGAAATTTCCATTCTAAAGATATCATATTTTCGGAAAGATAATAAGGTGTTTTGTGAAGGAAATCGCTAAAAAATTTTTTTCACCTCATTTAGACAAAATTGTCTAATATTTTAAGAATTTAGCCACCGCTGTTTCCTAGAGTATGATATGCTTAACTAGTAAACAGGCTTCACAAACTTACATTAATTGGGGGAAACTATTATGTGTACAGGCATCAAGATTATTTCCAAAACAAATGATATTTTTTATGGACGTACGATGGATTTTACGTTTGACTTTTTTGGCAACGAAGATCCAATTGCACCAAAAATCCCTACTCTAATTGCTCAATTTCCAAAAGGTACAGTTCTAAATAGCCAACTAAATCCTTGGACGGCAAAATATTCCTTTATGGGACTAGCAATGTCAGGCACAGATCAACCAGCGAACGATGGTAAAACCGTCAGCCTTGCTATCACAGATGGTATCAATGAAGCCGGCTTATCTGGTGATATTCAATATTTAATGGAATCTTCAACAGCACCTGCTGAAAGTTTAGCAGATCGTGGTTTAACACCTCATATTGCAGAAGAAGTTCTCGCTTATATTTTGAGTAATTTTGAAAGCGTTGACGAAGTAAAAGTAGCTTTTGAAAAAATCGGCCTGTTAGATCAAAAATTCCAACTTGATTCATTGGGGGAAGTTCATTTTACCTTACACTGGACCATTAATGATAAAAATAATAATAGTATTGTTTTGCAACCAACAGATAACGGAGCGTTCGTCATTTATGATTCGATTGGCGTAGTCACAAACAGCCCAGAATACAATTATCATTTAACCAATGCACGAAACTATATCGGGATGCGCAACTATGCTATTAAGGAACCTTACACTTTAAAATCAGGCGCAACACTTGACCCAATTGAAGGTGGGACTTCTTACGGACTATTAGGAATCCCAGGAGACTTCACTTCGCCGTCACGCTTCATTCGTGCGTTATACTATTCTGACAATCTCCAAGAATTTGATAGCTCTGAAGGGATTATGCAACTCTATCGCGCCTTCCAAACAGTGATGATTCCTCGGGGAATTGGCCATTTAGGTCAAAGTAATTCTCTGTCTGATTTCACACATTATTGGTCAGGATATGATGTGACTAATCTAACCATGTATGTCCAACCAGAAAGTACTACCTCATTTACAAAATACACTTTGGATCCAGCTTTAACAGAAGTTACTACTTTTGCTGTTTCTAACGAGCTACTACTAACAGATTTAAATCAATAAAAACACAAACAACGTCTCTGACCAGGTAATTGGTCAGAGACGTTGTTTCGTTCATTTTTCAGATAATGCGTTATACAACGGCGCTAATTCTTGAAGCGCCTGACAACTTTTTTCTTCAATCGTTTCAAGCTTTTCCGTCGCAAACCACAACTTACCGATCTGAAATGAGCGATTGCCTATCCGCTCTTCTAGAATTTTCCGTTGTTTTTCATCTGCTAAATAATCTTTTAAAGGCAAATGGTCCACTAGTTCATGCTCCTCCTGCGGCCAAATATAATAGCCTTCGCAGTCGATTGTTTGACTCCAAGCTTCTAAACGATTAAGCAATTGATTGTAAGCGACGACTGAGCCTGCCCGCTCCTCACTTTTGTAATGTTGAAACATCAAATATACTTGAAATTGCTTTTTATTTAATAACAATGCCAGACAAGCATTTTCCGCTTGACGTTGCTCACTGCGATACGCAGCCCAGAAATGACTGCGTAAATTCCAGCCGTTGGTCCAGCTTTCGATTTTCGGCTTAGTGATGCCGAGTTCAGCTGGTAAACCTTGAGCGATTGCGAGGTTTAAGGCTTTCCACTTTTCCCAATGTTGCTTGTAGGTTTGCTTTAAGTCATCGATTTCTGCTGATGTTTGTTGCTCTTTGAGTTGTTTAAATGTGAAGATTTCTCGGTTGAATAGATTGAAGTCTTGATGGGTTAGGTTCATTTTATTCCCTCTTTTTAGTATCTTCTAGTTACTCTTAATAATTTTATTTTTCAATAGCCATTGTAAAAATAACACAAGGACTACAATTGGCCAAAGCGTGATTGGGAAAAAGAGCCCCACAAAAATGCCTGGTACAAGAATCGTCCCTAAAATCTGGCTTGTTAAACTCGTAGCAAAAATTGCGACAACAAAAAGCGAGTCAATTGTTGGGAAAAATTGTGCGACCGCAAACCCGATTAAAATAGCTGAAAAAACGACGGGAAAAATATCGCCACCTATCCAACCTGTGTGTAAACAAACTTGTAAAAATACTAGTTTCATTATCGCAGCAATTACCAAGATATACCAGGCTTGTTGACTACCAAAACTAGGAACTAAATGCATAAAAGATTGTCCTGAAAATAGTAATCTTGGCATTAAAATAACAAAAAGAAAAATACAGGCTGCGCCTAAACTTACCAGTATGCTTTGCTTTCCTTCAAACGGTTGGCATATTTTAGCCAGAGCAGCTTTCAACCATCGATAGGCGTTACCAATCACAAAAGCAGTTAATAAAGCGGGTAAAATCAGCCATAACGAAGCCATTTCAATTTTTCCAGTTCCTAACTTCGTAATAAACGATGGGTGTCCCACCAATTTCATTAAAAAGGTAAACACCACCAACCCGTTCACAATAAATAACCCGTTCATCACTTGTTTCAGTTTCTTTTTATCCACAGGAGCGAGCATCTTATCGTAGTGCTGAACAAACTGTTGCGGATGCAGCAAGCGCTGAATTTTTGTCCAAAATACTTGCTGTTCTTGCTCGTCATAATGAAAATAAAGGTACCGTAACTTATCAGATTGCCAGACTGACAACGAAATAATCGCTCCCAGCAATGCGGCTTCAGGACCGACACCAGCCCCGAAAATTAAAATTACCAAGGCGGCCAATAAATTTCTAAACACACCTGAATAATCGACCGATTGTTTCGCCTTCAATTCTGTCAGAGCCTCATGCGCCGTTTGTGGTACTTGCCCGAAGCGTTTCTTCAGATAACTCAATACCAACGCTCCTAGCACACACAAGACAAAATAATAGAGGATTGGCCACTTCATTTGCGCTGGCAACACCTCCCAGAGCAGAGTCGTTAGCTCTCCTTCAATGATTAAAAACGCTCCTGAAATTCACGCGATGATACTACTTAAAAATAACCCACTGACGATAATTGTCCACATTTTTCTGTTACGCATACTTCCTCCAAATGATAGTTGTTTCTTTTATAGTAGCAGATAGTTAGTGGTTTGTGTTTGAAGATTTTGGGAAGGATTATCGTAATTCATCCTCCAACGGTACTAAATATTCATCTAACGTTTGACGCCAAGCACGCTTCATTTGTTGCGGGTATTTAAATGGTTTTGCTTCTGGGTGCGTCGCTTTATATGACTCGAAGTCTTTGCTGCTGATAATATCCCCCATGTTTGGGATTGGGTTCATGCCAATCATATATTGAATAGCGGATGAATGAAGTTGATCTTCTGAAACAAACCATTCTTGCGCAAATTGTGCAATCACTTGATTTCTAGTTCCTGTGAAGTAGCGTCTTTTCAAAACAAATACATCTTCTTTTTGATCTACTTTTTCATTATCCATTGCATTTAAAATTTCCCGATACACTTCTTTAACACATTCCGTTTTATTCAATTTTTGCAAAGCCTTTTCAATTTCTTCACGAACGCCTTGGCTATTTGCGGAATAATTTCCTAATAATTGATCAATATAAGAAGAGTCAATATCGTACATTTTGGCATGATTATCGCTGTAAAATTCAATCTCTGAAAAATCTTTATCCGGCCCAGGTTCTACTTTTACTAAAGAGCCTTTGATTGTTTCGTATGTTCCTATCTGTTCTTCAATCAAATGGACTTGCTCAGCTAAAGCTGGTGATTTTTCCATTTCATCATTATATTCATCATAGGTCACTAATGCTTCATAGCTATTACTTAACGCTTGAAACGATTGAACATAATCAATTCGCACATCAATCGGCTGGTTCTCATCTATCTCTTCTGGATTAAATTCTTGCATTTTACGAAAGGCTTTTTTAAATCGTTGTTTTGATTCTTTATAGGTTGGATAAATTAATCCAGATTCTTCTTTTGCTTCTGAATAAAGACGAGTCGCATTTGCGACATTTTGTTCCATTGTGTGAGGTTTTCGGAAAGTAACCACTAAGCCTTTTGTTTTATCAGGATAGGTGCGATTAGTTCTTGAAAATGCTTGAATCAAATTGGCGTATTCTAAATTACGATCGACAAATAACGTTTGAATCGTAGGTGCATCAAAACCTGTTAACAGCCGATCAACCACAATAACCAAATCAACATGACGGCCAAATTCTTTAAACTCTGCTTTTTTACGAGCTAAGCGATTGTTGATGTCTCCGTTATAGCGCTCAATGTCTTGCAAGGTCCATGAAGTACCATAGTACGCATTATACTCGGCCATAATTTTTGCTAACTCGTCTTGCTGTGCGCTACTATTCTCAGCGTTTTCTTCTAATGAATAAGTAATGGCAATTCGCGGAAAATCAGGGTCTTCCATCGTTCTCCCTTGACGAATCTGATGCTTAGGAAATTCTTTTTCTAACCAATTTTCTTTCGCTGTCATTTTTTTAATGGCATGATAATAACGTTTCGCCATATCAATTGAACTTGTTGTTAAAATTGCTGATTTTCGAGGGCGACCATTCCCAAAATCAAATTTAGTATAAGCATTATTGGGGCGGAACATTTTATGAATGACTTCTTGAATATGCTTATCATTTTCATAAATAGAACGATCCAACATTTTCTCTTTTTGAATGTTGTCCATTGCTTCTACTTCATTCGCTAACTCTTCTGGCGTGTATTCTGCATATTTGGTTTCGTTAGACAAACCATCATAGATTTTTTTATACAACGACTCGCTATCAATCGTATCTTCATGTTCCACTTGAAAGCCCAAAACAGCTTTATCTTCTAACGCATTTTTGATTGTATACGTATGTAGAACTTCTCCATATTGGTCGTGTGTCGTTCTGGCTAGTTGTCCTTGCGCTTGCTTTTTATTTTCTTCAAAAATTGGTGTTCCTGTAAAGCCAAACCAAGTGGATCTAGGAAATACTTTTTTAACATCCATCATATTTTCCGCACTAACTGCTCGGTGGCATTCATCAACAATAAAAACAATATGTTGCCCCATTAATTTTTGAAAACGATTTGTGCCCTTCTGCTCTTCTTGTTTTCGTGCATATTTCAAAGCAGCATCCAGCTTTTGACGCGTTGTCACAATGACTACGTTAGAGTTTGCATCGGCCAACAATGTTTTACTCAATTCTTTGGCACTACCTGTCCCGACAATCAGACTATTAGCTTTACCATCACCTGATGAAATCCCTGTGTTAAACTCCGAAGCAAATTTAGTAAACTCACTAGTTGTCTGATTATCTAAATCTTTTCGGTCCAAAAGCATAATCGTCCGATCAATCCCTGGTTTACGCGCTAATAATTTAGTAGAAACGAAACTGGTTAATGTTTTTCCAGAACCTGTAGCATGCCAAATATAGCCGGAGGTGTGCTTACTAGCGGCAACATATAAGGCTTCAATCGCATGAATTTGATAAGGATGTAAAACCATTAATACTTTGTTGTCTTGTTCTTCACTAACAATCGTATAATCGGCAATTAAGCGATGGGCATCTGGTATATTTAGCACTTGGCGACAGAACTCATAAAGATTTTCAACTTTTTTATTGTCTTTTGTTCGCCAACTAAACAAGAATTTTTTATGCATAAATTGTGGTAGCGCATTCGCAAAATAGCGAGTGGTTTGTTCATTGGAAACAACAAATAATTGCAAAGTTGAAAAAATATTATTACGAAACATACCTTCCTCGGCATACTTTTTAATTTGATTAAATGCTTGAAATACACCATCTTTCGCTGTCACTTGTTTCAATTCGATTTGGACAATAGGCAACCCGTTAATTAATAATGTCACATCAAAACGACTATCATGCTTTGCAGAATTAGTATTCTTTTTTGCAATTTGATTCACGACTTCATAACTAGAAATCCCCCCACCAATATCACGATTCGAATATAAAATCAAGCTCATTGTTCCTAGAGAAGCATCTTCTCGTTCGATGGTAATTTTCGCAATACCATTTTCCCCTTTTAACCATTTGGCTGCTTCAAAAGGCGTGCGTGTCCGTTCTAATAATCCTGTTTTTATGCGTTCAAATTCTTGGTCTGTTAAAGGGTGTTCCCCAATTGCGGCTAAATTATTTTGAATAATTTTTTCACGTAAATTACGCCATAAATCTTGTTCCGATTTTAAATCTGCTCGATACGTCCACTGATTACGATCTTCCCCAAGAATCGCAATTAACTTGTTTTCCACTGTTGCTTCATCGTTGACACTTAGCTTCATAACCTGACCCTCACATTGTTTTATTTAATTAAATTATATCATTTTGATAAATTTATAACTATATTTTGGTGAAAAAACTTATGATGATGATTGGGAACTGTGTAAGTTGGGGGATGTAGCAGACCATTTTGAATATGGACTAAATGCTAGTGCAATAGAGTATGATGGTAAAAATAAATATTTAAGAATTACTGATATCGATGATAGTAGTCGGAAATTTATTCAAAATAAATTAACATCTCCAAATATTAATGTAGAAGAAGCTAGTAACTATATTTTAACTGTTGGTGATATTCTTTTTGCGAGAACAGGAGCAAGTGTAGGCAAAACTTATCGATATGATATAAAGGATGGTAAAGTTTACTTTGCTGGTTTTTTAATTAGAGCTCGCATAAAAGATAGTTTTGACAGTGAATTTGTATATTGGACAACGTTAACTGATAGATATAACACTTTTATAAAAATAATGTCTCAACGTTCTGGTCAACCTGGAATCAACGCTAAAGAGTATTCTTCTTTTAATATCTTAATTCCCAATATAAAAGAACAACAAAAAATAGGCGCTTTTTTAAAAAAAATCGATGATACTATCGCTCTTCATCAGCGTAAGTTGGAGCAGCTAAAAGAGCTAAAAAAGGCTTATTTACAGCTGATGTTTGCTTCAACAAATACTAAAAATGATAAACTTCCAAAGTTACGATTTACTGGTTTTAAGGGATACTGGGAACTGTGTAAGTTGAGTGATATTTCTGATAAGGTTAAAGAAAAGAATAAACATGGGAAATTTACCGAAACCTTGACAAATTCAGCAGAATACGGGATTATCAACCAACGAGTTTTTTTTGATAAAGATATTTCAAATGTAAATAATCTCAATAGTTACTACGTAGTTCAGAATGATGATTTCGTCTACAATCCACGAATTTCAAATTTTGCACCAGTTGGTCCAATTAAACGCAATAGACTTGGACGAACCGGCGTCATGTCGCCATTGTATTACGTCTTTCGCACACATAGCATTGATAATAATTATCTTGAAAAGTACTTTGATACCGTTTATTGGCATCATTTCATGGAGCTGAATGGTGATACTGGAGCTCGTGCAGATCGTTTTGCTATTAAAGATTCAATATTTGTAGAAATGCCTATTCCGTATCCTTCTACGGAAGAACAACAAAAAATAGGAATTTTTTTCAAAAAACTTGACCAGTCCATCACTCTCTACAAAAACAAACTCAACCAACTAAAGGCTCTTAAAAAAGCTTACCTCCAAAACATGTTCATCTAATTCAATCCCAGTTACTTCTACATGTAGCAGTAACTGGGATTGTTTACACAAACGATTGTTCAAAGTTGTACAATGTCATCGAAAGGAGTATCCTTGTTATGAGAAAGAAAGGAGGATTATCATTGGCAAATAGCTTGCAAGAAGAATATCAAAAACTTGTGAAAATGAACTATCCTGAACTTGTCACGTACTTAAATAATAAGTATGGTCCAGTTCCAGGTTCTTATTTCAGGACTCCAACTTGTAAATCAAAAAATTCTAAAATTACTCGGTCAATGGAAGGTTTGGAAGTTCATCATGTTGGAGAGGATAACTATCCTAATTTATCGGATATAAAATATGCTTTAACTGCGCCATGGGAAGAACAATTACCAGACCGCTTAGTCTATTGCAATTTATTAGAACATACCTTATTACATACTCTGATTTCGGAAAAACATGGGACTTTACAGCCTTATTTTTCATTTAAAGCTGATCTGATTCGAGATATTATTAATGATTACGAGTTTAAAAGAGAATGGCTAAAAGTTGTTTATTCGCAAATGAAAGACAATAAAGAATTGTTAATCGAATTGTATGATCGTGTAAATGCAAAATCTTTACTTAACTTATAACGAAAGAAGCACTCCGAAATTTGGAGCGCTTCTTTCTACATCAACATCGCCAAATGGCGCATAATTTTATCGTTATCCTGATTCTCTAGTTCCTGAATAATATGCAGATAAGTTTCTTGCGTAGTTGTCATACTAGAATGGCCTAACCGAGTCGCCACGCTGGCAATTGAAACACCAGCAAATAATAACAGCGAGGCATGTGTATGACGCAAACTATGGACAGTAATCACTGGAATCTGCGCACGTTTACATAAGACTTTTAAGCGATTATTAATCGTAGAATTAAAGACACGTCCTTTCACAAAAATTGGTTCCATTGGTGGCATATTTCTTATCAATTGAGAAAATTGCATTGCTGTTTGCCAGTCAATTTGTACTTTGCGTTTAGAAGATTCATTTTTTGTTGATTGGAAAAAACCAGTGGGGTTCTTATAATTCCATGTTTTTTCAATAGTTATTTTTTGTTTAGAAAAATCAAAATCTTTTGGCGTTAGTGCCAATGCTTCGGAAAAGCGTAGGCCCGTTTTAACTACCAATAAAATAAACCAATCCCAGTTTAGTTGCTCGCCTAACTCTAATTCTTTCAAAAGAGCTTGAACTTCAAATTGATTTAAAAATTTTGATTTTTTAGGACGTGGTGCTTTTCCTTTAATGACAATTTTTCGTGTTGGATTTTTTGAAATAAGTCCTTCATCGACTGCATCTAAAATTGCTCCTTTTAATTGATGATGAAAATCCATGGTTGTCTGCCGTTCGTGGGTTAACGCATAGTCATTTAATAACTGCTGATACCGTTGCCGATCCAAATGTTTTACTTTTAAACCAGGTGCCAACTCAGCAAGCCATTGTTCCGCAATATAATATTTTTGCAACGAAATATCCCGAATCGCCCCTACCTTATATAGCTCCACCCATTCACTAAAATACTCATGAAATAACTGCTCTGTTCTCTTTCTCTTAACCAAAATAAAACCTCCTTGATAATTGTTGATGAAAGAATCATCTTTTTTATTATCTCGGAGGTAATAAATACTGTAAATATTGATTTTTAGATGAACATGTTTTGGAGGTAGGATTTTTTTAGGGATTTTAGTTGATCTAGTTTTTTTTGATCTAGTGTTAGGATATTATCTAAATTTTTGAGAAAGTTCCCGTTTTTTTGTTGCTCCTCATATTCTGGGAAGTTGACTTCAAAAGAAGACAATGCTTCTTTTGTTATAGTCTTAATTGTTCCACCAGGTGCTTTTCTTTTTTCAATTTCGAATTTTTGTTGAATGGTATAAGCCCAAAAGTATTCATCAGTTTCTTTCTCATAACTTTCAAAAACAAGCAAGGTACGATCAATATATGAATTATATTGAGTGATTGCAACACGACCAATACTCCCTTGCAAAGTAACTACCACTTTTCCAGCGGATACAAAAACACTTTTTGATTGTGCTAACTTACTAATTTTTTGTTTAGTATCTTTAACAAGGCTAAGTTGTTCAGTTACGTCAATAACTTGTACAAAAGGCATAGCATTTTCTCCATCATACCATTTTTTGTTTCCATACGGTTGAGGAAAAGAACCTCGACGATATGTTGCATAATCTTCCAACTTACACTGTTCCCAATCTTCCTGAAACCCGCGGAAACGGAGCCGAGGGACCTTTTTCATCTCGTCCCTCATCCTCCAAACACCTCTTTCGTAGCATCTATCAGTGCTTGAGTTTCCTCCGTTACCACCAGGTCATCAAGCATAGCTAATAACTCAGCTTCTACTTTTTTTATTTCCTGGTTTGTGGATTTGATTTCATTATTTAATGCCACCAAATCCACAGGCGGTTCCTCCTCGAATGTATCCACGTAGCGTGGGATATTCAAGTTATAATCATTTTCAACAATTTCTTCAAAAGTCGCCACATGCGCATATTTTTCTACATCTTGACGTTCAATATAAGTTGAAACAATTTTGTCAATATGTTCGGTTGCTAATTTATTTTGGTTTTTCCCTTTTGTAAATTCTTTACTTGCATCAATAAATAAAACATCTCGATTGTCACGATTTTTCTTAAGAATAATAACCGTAGTCGGGATTGATGTACCAAAGAATAAGTTGGCAGGCATGCCAATAACTGCGTAAATACTACCATCTTCTAATAATTTTTTACGAATAACACCTTCGGCAGCACCACGGAAAAGAACTCCATGTGGCAAGACAATCGCCATAGTTCCTGAATCTTTTAAATGATAATAACCATGCAGTAAAAAGGCGAAATCTGCTTTCGATTTCGGTGCTAATTTGCCATAACGGTTAAAGCGTGAATCATCTAAAAATGAGGCATCTGCCGACCATTTTGCCGAATATGGAGGGTTCATTACTACTGAATCGAAGGTGTACGGCTCATCGGTTGGCCAATCTTTATTGAGCGTATCTCCATTTCGTAAGTTCATATCTTCTGCTTCCACACCATGCAAAATTAGGTTCATTTTTGCAAGATTGAAAGTAGTCGTATTCAGCTCTTGTCCATGATACTTGACACTTTTTGGATAATTCAAGTAGTTACGGACATTCAGCATTAACGAGCCCGAACCCATCGTTGGGTCAAAAACACTAAACAACTTTTTATCTTCCTGACCCAACGCTACAATCCGCGCCATCATATCCGAAACTTGATGCGGAGTGTAAAATTCCCCTGCTTTTTTTCCAGCTTCAGACGCAAATTGCGAGATCAGGAACTCATACGCATCACCAATCACATCGCCTTCATGGGCAGTGACATCAATATCATTTAATTTTTTTAATACTTCCGTAATTGTTACATTTCGTTGTTGGTCATCGGAACCTAATTTTTTCGATTGTAAATCAACATCATCAAATAAGCCATTAAATTGTTTATAATTTGAAGATAAATAAACAAAGGCTTTTTTCAAGTCATCTAATTGGAAAACATTTTGTTTTGCTTGTTCTGCTAAACTGCTAAATAAATAATCTGGTTCAATATCATAACTTAATGTATCGACTAAGGTGTCAACTAAGTCTTGACGAGAGTCCTCATCTTCTAGCAATTCTTTATATAGCTCTGTTTGTTTTGTTGGCGTATCATATTCTTCTAGTGACTCATCTGCTAATGTCACTACTGTTTGTAATAATTTATCAGATAAATATTTATAAAAGATTAATCCTAATAAGTAATTCTTGTACTCAGACGCATCCATTTTACTTCTAAGATTGTCTGCAGCGCTGAATAACCGTTGATTTAATTCTACCCCCAAGATATTATCCTCTTTTCTAATTGTCTGAATTTTCTGTGAAGATTGATTTCCAAAGATAGAAATTTTGAACTTACACAGTACCTCAGTGTAAGTGTAATGAATTACCCCAACTTTTTCAATAAAAAATGGAATCTTTATTGAAAAGATTCCATTTTTTATTGATTAAATTATCCTTCTTGTATAATCGTTTCTTTTAGCTTTATATATTCGGCTTCTGTCAAAATCTTTTTCTCAAATAAGGCATGTGCTCGCTCTAGTTTACTAAAAATATCGTCCGCATGTTTGGTTGTTTCTGTTTCAGGTTGTTCTGAAATAACTTCAAAATCGGCTTCTAAAATTTCTAAATCTTTTTCTGCATCTTCTTGAGTATAGCCTATATTTTTACTTAATTCATCCTTTAACCTCATAGCCATTGGTTTCATAGAGGCATAATTAATGCCGCCGGAAACAACGCCGCCTAAAACGGGAATTGCTTTAGAAACACCTTTCGCAAAAGTTGCTTTTGTTAATTTTGTCCCAAAAACAGCTAATATTTTTTTCAATATTGGGAAGAGAAACGTTTTTGTCAAAGCTTTTTGTGGAAGACGTTTTAGCGCTTGAATAGACAACCTATTAGACAAAATCCGAACGACCGAACCAGCTGACGTCACTCCTAACATGATTCCTAAGTATAAAATCAGTGTATTTTTGGCTTCTTCTGTCAATTCATCTTGATTGTTCCATAAATCATGGTAGCCATAAATATAAGAAATTTCTTGCGCTAATTTCAAAGAATAGCCATAGAATTGCGCAATATCTGCGGGAATGGTAGCTGCCATAGCCAGACCACCTGGAATTCCTGTCGCAAATGAAATTGCGCTCGACTGCATAACTGCTTGGTTAATACATTTTTGAGCAGCTCGGTCTAGTTCTTTTTTTGATAAGACTTTTTCTGGTCCATCATCAAATAATTCTTGTACATTGTCCACTTTATCTTGAAACATTTTTGTCAAAAAAGCATTTCGATTCACTTTGACACTAGGTAATTTTAACGACTCATTCACTACTTTCAACGCTAATACTTCTTCTTCCAACTGTAGGCCTCCTATTTTTACGCATAAATTCTCTTACAGTGTACTCCTTTTATCTTTCAAAAACAACGCCACTTCCAGCGCCAACAAGTCCACTTCCTTATCAAAATCCAACAGCACTAGCTGTTCAATTTTCTCCAATCGCTGTAATAAAGTATTACGATGAATAAAGAGTTTTTTGGCTGTTTGAGACAAGTTTCGTTTTGATTGAAAATAGACATTCAGTGTATGGACAAAGTCGGTATGTTGCTGTTGATCACTTTTCTGCAATGGTTGAAGATATTTTTTTCTGAGGGTTGCTTGTCCTTCTGCTAAAAAATAACGTTGCAATGTCTGTCTAAGATGAAAATTCGCGTAGGAAGCAATCCTCATTTCAGGTTTTTCTGCAACGAATTGGCGTTGAAAGGCTAAAACGTCAATCGCTTGTTGATACGATTCATGAATCTGGGTCAGACCTTGAATCTTAGGTCCTATTGTTAGGAAAAGTTCCACATCTTCTTGTACTTTCATTAACTGATTTATACTACTTTGTGCTAGGCGTTGCATCATTTTCAGATAATCGCCTTCTTTTTCAGGTGGATCTTCAACTAATAAGACAAAGGAACTGTCAATTTCAATACAAACAATTTTTTGTTTGTCCCCTAAGATAACTTGGTTTAGCTGGTTGCCTAAAATAGACATTCTTTCTTGCCTTTGGCGTTCATTTAAGGTTAATGAAATTAGCAAAATCGCATAGGGCTTATCTATTGCCAAGCGATAATATTGTTGAAATTGTTGGAAAACAGCTTGGTCCCTCTTTTCATGCGCAATCAGCTTAAAAAATAATTCGTTTCGTTGTTGGTATTCTTCAAATTTCCGTGAGTATTCCAATTGCAATTGTAAAAGTAAGTAATGAGCTGTGATTTTAAAATGAGCCACGTCGACTGGTCGTAATGGGGCCAAGGTGTTCCAGACGAGCAAATAATATAAAATAACATTTTTCTTTTTAATTGGATAAATTTCAATTGGCACCACTTGGTTCTGGAGTTTCAACTGTAAATGAATCGGTTCTTGATAAAAGCGTAATGATGGATGACTTTGTTCAAGTAATTGTTTTTGGAACTCTGAGGTTTCTTTTCTATCTTCTAAAATGCTAGAAATACGAATTGGATTTTTAGGCAAGTCAAAAAAATTAACTCCTTCAAAGTGGTCATTCAATAACAAGACAGGATTTTGAATGGTTTCTGCTAGATCCTGCAGCAAATGAAAACTGCTACTTCCCGTTTCTAAGATTTGATAAATTTTATTATGCAATGCGGTTTCTTGCGCATTCATGTCAAATTGTTCTAACGTGACACGACTTTTCAACACGTCAGCAATTTGCGAAAAGGTGTAATTGTAAGGAATTGCTAAAATAGGAACGTTCATTTCATCTGCTAATTTGATTAGGTCTGGTGGAACTTCTTCAAAATAACGTTGGGTTTTAAATCCCAAGGCAGCACAATGGTGTTTGGCTAGTTCTTTCAAAAAATTTTTCTGTAATTTCCGATCATCTTTAAATATGTACCCTGTCGTTAACAGCAGCTCACCTGCTGTTAGCCAATCTAAAATATCAGGATTTTCTAAAATATTGACTTTTAAAATCGGTTGGTCCTGATTTTTATGTCCTGCCACTAAGGTAATGCCAGGTAATTCTTCTAACGTTAATAAATCACTCACTTTTAACATCATTTATCCTCCCAATGTACAAATCGTCCATTCAAACTTGTAAATCAATGTCATTTTTAGCAATTGTTTAGCGTGCTGGATTCTTTTATTATGAAGTCGTGAAAGCGCTATTAAAAAGGAGGTCGTTGGAATGACAAAAATTTTAGCTTATGACCAAACGATTTTATCGAAACTCCCTCATCAAACATTGACTAGTTTGCAATGTTTTACGCACGCTATTAATTATGGTCATGTAGACACCCAAGAAATTCTCTTGACCATTTCAACGCATCCCGAACATATAGCACCTAACACGATTATACTCGATGAAAAAAAACTTAGCCATTTCGCTGATTTACCTGTCCAAATTGAGCCCCTGTTTATCCGGTTAGGCCGACGACAATTAACACTAGCCGATGCCCAAATTTGGCAACCAACGCCACTTTATTTAACACCCAGTAAAACAAAAATAGCTATTTTTTTAACGTATATTCAGCAAACTCGTTTCAATCCTTGGCAAGCGCTTTTTCCTGCTTCGCCGTCAACCTTTCTTTTTGATTCTTATAGTCGGACCCAGATTCAAAAAGAAATGATTCATTTTCAACAGGCTTGGGAGCAAAAATCTTTTAAAATAGCTCTTGATTGTTTAACGAAGATTTTGGGATTGGGGATTGGTTTAACCCCCACTGGCGATGATTTTATCACAGGATTACTTGCTAGTTTTTCTGCTTTACAGCAGCTTCCCTCGAATTTCCAACAGCTGGCTGTGCTAGCCAAGGAACGAACGAATGCGGTCAGTTATGCGGAAATCCATGAAGCAGTGAACGAACGGTTTTCTCAGCTAGTTCAGCGTGTTTTTTTATCAATTGAAAGTGGAAATACAAACGAAATGGCTCAAGCGGTTTCAGCTTTAGAGGAGGTGGGCTCAACTTCAGGAAGCGACATACTTTGCGGCATTATTTTTGGTTTAAAACTATTTTGTGAGGAGAATAATCATGACAATTCAAACAGTAATTAAAGAGAACGCCTATTTTGATTCAGTTACTTTAATGACCATTTCAACACGAGCCAATGAACTGGCTGGAGTTAAAACTGCAATGATTGGGATGGGAACCGACATGAATCTTGAAGTGATTCGGAATGTTGGTTTATATACACCCGCCTTGGATCATGTTACAACGGGTGATTTATTAATTGTTTTAGATCTTGATGACCAAGCGAACTCAGAAGAAATTTTACAGCAAGTCGACGAGTTATTTACGAAGAAAAAGAAAACCGCTTCTTCTGAAGTAACCTATAAGACGTTAGATTCAGCCCTTCATGAAGAGCCTGATGCCAACTTAGTTGTAATTTCTGTCAATGGAAAATTTGCTGCACGAGAAGCGCATAAAGCTTTAGATCAGCAAAAACACGTCATGCTCTTTAGTGATAACGTGACGGTTGACGAGGAATTAGCGTTAAAACAAAAAGCACACGAAAAAGAACTGTTTGTGATGGGCCCTGATTGTGGAACAGCGATTATTAATGGCGTTGGGTTATGTTTTGCTAACGAGGTACGTTCAGGAGATATTGGAATTGTCGGCGCTTCTGGTACAGGCAGCCAAGAAGTTAATGTTCAAATCCATAAATATGGTTATGGGATTTCACAATTAATCGGTACTGGCGGCCGTGATTTGTCTGCTGAAATTGGTGGGCTGATGATGCTTGACGGGCTGGATGCTTTAATGGCTGACAAACAAACTAAGGCAATTTTACTTATTTCTAAACCGCCTGCTCCAGAAGTAACAGAGAAAATTTTAAAAAAATTAGCTGTTTCAACTAAACCAGTTGTTATTTATTTTATCGGTAATGAACAAACGGAACGAAAAATAGACAACGTCACTTTTGCTACTTCTTCTCTGGATGCAGTTCAAAAGGTGATTCAATTTAGTCAAACACAGCAAGCGGAAACCAGCCTCTATCAAAATCCGACAGGCACAACGTTAACAGCCATCCAACAGCAACAAGCCCCTTCTCAAAAATTTGTTCGTGGGTTGTTCTGTGGTGGCACTCTTTGTGATGAACTTTTATATGCTTTAACAGAAGTCTCTGATGATGTTTATAGTAATATTCATAAAATTCCTGAACGACAATTAGCAAATCCTGACCACAGCCAAGCACATACATTGATTGATTTCGGTGATGATCGTTTCACAGAAGGCCGCCCACATCCAATGATCGATCCGACTTCTCGGATTACTCGCATTCTTCAAGAAGCCAAAGATCCTGAAGTGGCGGTTTTAGCGTTAGATTTTGAATTAGGTTATGGTTCTCACGAAAATCCCGTTGGCGTGTTAGCGGAGGCGTTAAAGGAAGCCAAAGCAATAGCGAAAGCAGATGGTCGTGAGTTAGCCATTATTGGCTATGTTTTAGGGACCGAAGAAGATCCACAAGATATTCATGAACAGCGGAAAATTTTAGAAGATTTAGAGGTTCTCGTTGTCGACAGCAGTCATCAACTTTGCGAAGCCACCAAAACTTTTGTAAAAGGAGCGAACGAACATGAGCAGAAATGATCTTTTTAAACAGCCTTTAGATACGATCAATGTAGGCATTGACTTTATTCATGAAGATATGAAAAAACAAGGGATTCCTTCACATCAAGTAAATTGGGCACCGCCAGCCAATGGTGACCCAGAGCTATTGAAATTATTGGATCAATTAAAAAATCCAACACTTTATGAAAAAATCCAACAAGCCAACGAAGAAGCGGTTACCCGCATTATTCAATCAAAACCTATTTTAGTAGGATTTGATAAAGCAATTAATGTCATGCCCGATATGACTGAAAAGACCATTTTACATGCTGGGCCACCCATTACTTATGAAAATATGTGCGGACCGATGAAAGGTGCCGTTCAAGGAGCGCTTGTTTTTGAAGGATTAGCAAAAGATCTAGCTGATGCCGATCGGGTTGCTCGTTCTGGCGCGATTACGTTTTCTCCTTGTCATGAACATGATGCCGTTGGTTCCATGGCTGGCGTGACTTCTCCGAATATGTACGTTCATATTATCAAAAATGAAACGTACGGCAACACGGCTTTTACTAATTTAAGTGAACAATTGGCGAAAGTTTTACGATTTGGTGCAAATGATCAATCCGTCGTGGATCGCCTGATTTGGATGCGCGATGTTTTAGGTCCATTACTTCATGATGCCATGACTTTTTGTCCAGAAGGCATTGATTTACGCTTAATGCTTTCGCAAGCCTTGCATATGGGCGATGAGTGCCATAATCGCAATGTAGCCGGAAGTACGTTGTTAGTCCAAGCATTAACACCTTACATGGTTCAAACTGATTTTTCTCGTGAACAATTAAAAGAAGTATTTGAATTTCTTGGCAGTTCTGACTATTTTTCTGGTCCAACTTGGATGGGTGCCGCTAAATGTGCGTTAGATGCTGGTCATAATGTGGAGAATAGTACAATTGTCACCACCATGTGTCGCAATGGGATCGAATTTGGAATTCGTGTCAGTGGGATTGGTGGAAATCACTGGTTTACGGGGCCTGCCCAACGGGTGATTGGTCCGATGTTTGCTGGTTACACACAAGAAGATGCTGGTTTGGATATGGGCGATAGTGCTATTACAGAAACGTATGGTGTTGGCGGATTTGCCATGGCAGCTGCACCAGCAATTGTCCCATTAGTTGGCGGAACAGTGGCAGAAGCATTGAATTATTCAAAAGAAATGCTGGAAATTACTACGAAAGAAAATCCCAATGTCACGATTCCTGTTTTAGATTTTATGGGGATTCCTTCAGGCATCGATGTCTTAAAAGTCTTAGAAACAGGGATGCTGCCTGTCATTAATACTGCTATTGCTCATAAAGAACCGGGGATTGGTATGATTGGCGCTGGATTGACTAATCCGCCAACAAATGTCTTTAACGAGGCACTAAAAGCTTTAGTAGCTAAAATAAACTAATTTCAAAAACTTAGTAAAATGTCATTTTTTTTGGAGCGATCATATGAAAAATAAATCGATCAATTACGAAGCCGTTTTAGCTCTTGTTGTAAAAATTTTTTTGGGAATGTTCCTGTATTGGATCATGAATGGCTTTCGACATGTGTCTAACTTTTTTCCTTACAATGACGTAGTTACCAAAGTGAATCAGCAGGGATTTTACAAATTTATCTATTTTGTTATGAACTTCACGGAAGGGGAATTTTACGGTGGACTTTTTACAACGCTTTTCTTACTAATCGGCGGTCTGATTGCTTGGCAACTTTATCGGAAAAATTCAAAATGGCAGGGATTTGCAATTGCTGGTGGCTCTGGTGCTTGGCCTTGGGTACTTGCTTCTCAGCTACTTTCCCTCTTTTTAACTATTTATGTTTTTGATTTTACACGCTTTTTTACAAAAGAAGTGTTGTGGTTACCAACGTTTATTGTGGTTGTCGGCACGCCGCCAGCTTTAACGCTCGTTTATGGTCCTGGCTGGAAAAAATTAGGAACGATTTCTCTGTTGAGTGCGCTTTTCACCTTTCCGTTTGCCAATTGGCTGAATGCGCAATTGATGCCCCTTTTAAATGTACCTGGGACAGTTTCCAACGTTACCACAATGGCTTTTGTTGGCTGGATTGTTTCAGCCATCTGTCATCAACTTCCTTGGATGGTTCCTTCTGTTGCACCAATCGCTCAGAAGCGGCAAAAACAACCTAAAATTGAAAATACGCAAACCTTTCAATGGTCAATACGACGCACTTTTGCTGACTTCTCCGAAGCTTGGTTTTATGGAAATGAGTTAGTTGGAGGTTTGGTAATTCTAGGCGTTTTAACAGATTGGTTTGTCAATATTAATCATATTACAAATGGTTCTGGCTTGGTTCCTGACATTTTAATGGGACAAATGATTGCTTCGGCTGTTGGTGTTTTTCTTTATCGAAAACATTTCGCTGAAGAAGGTTGGTATCCAACGTTTATGCCACTGGTCAGCATTGTTCCTGGTGTGATTTTAATGATGGGTGGTGGCTTTTGGCTTTCCCTGACCATCGCCGTTTTAGCAGGAATTAGTGCGGCCCCTGTCGGTAGCTATATTGCTAAACGATTACCTCCGTTTGTTCCTGGTGCTGTCGGCTTTGTATCAGGAATGGCTGTTGTAACCATTTTATTGTCAGCCGTTTTGCATACATTTGATATTTTTGTATAGTGGATAAAAAGAAGCGAATGACGATTCGCTTCTTTTTTTAATTGACCAATCCCCTTTTTATCCGTATTCTTAAGCAAAAGGAGGTTTTGCCATGTACTCCATGTTAAAACGTGTGATAACGGAAAAAGATTTGCTTCGGCAAATTCGTTTGTTGGAACAGTTGTTAAATGTTCCCCAGCTGACAGCCAATCGTTTAGCTGCGCAAATCCAAACGACAGAGCGAACCGTTTTTTCGGATTTACAGTATATTCGCAGTCAATTACCCGCCGACTGGTCCATTGAAACCGATAGCAGTGGTATTCGGTTACGTAATCAGGGGAATGCGCAAACCAATGAGCTTTGGTCATTATTTTTACCTCAATCCATTAGTATTCAACTATTAAAAGAGCTACTATTTACGAAAGAGTTAGTGACAACTTCTTTTTTGAGCACTAGTGGTGTTTCTTATGAAACTTTGAAGCGACATATCAAGAAAATGAATCAGGCCTTACGGGATTTTCATTTAATGATTCAGCTAACTACAACCACCATTCAGCTGATCGGGGAAGAAAGCAATATTCGGATTTTTTATCATCGCTTGTTGGTGCCTTTTACTCATAATAATTATTTTTTTGACGATTATTCTATTCATGAGGAGCATTATTTTCAATTTTTGAAACAAGTTTACAGTAGTGAGTTGACGGTGGAAACGGAAGAAATTTTTGGCGCTTGTTGGTTTTTTATTAACACGATTCGCAACAAAGCCAATTGCCGAGTGAGTCAATTGGCTTTTGATTCAAAAGATGTCTTGTTTCAACTTTATCAACCGTCCTTGGCAAAGCTTTATGCTTCTGAAGGCATCTATTTGCAAGGAGAAGAAAGTTTTTTCGCCTTCTTTTGTTTCTTAGAAAGTTGGAATTACGATAATGTCTATGGCGAAACGTTGGCTTCTGCGCTCCACACTCATTACAGTCAGCTGCGAAAGTCGTTACAACAGTTTGTCACTAATTTGTCCACTGAAGAAGCCCGGCCTGATTTAATCCAAACAAATTTATTGGATAATCTGTTATTGTTATTCATTAAATATACCGAGTCCCCAACACTTTCTGAGCAATTTCAATTGGAATATCAAGAATTAATGACCGAACAAGCCGCAGAGGACCTTGCGTTATCAAAGAGCAACCAAGAACTTTTGGAGATTTTATCTCGCTATACCACGATTGAAGAACCGACTTATTTTCTTAGTTTGGCTTCTTTGTTAGAAAAACAAGCCAGTTATTCCATTCAGGCGCAAACGATGACTGCCTATTTCCTCTTTCAAGGGGAACCTGCTTGGAAAGCTTTTTTACAACAAGAATTAGCTGCTTATTTAGGTACTCGTGTGAAATTACAAGCTATTGAATATGTGGAACTAAGCCAGTTGACGTTAAATGAAGCCGACATAATTATTTCCAATTTCCCCTTGGATCATCTTGATCTTCCTGTCTTTTATCTCTCTTTAATTCCAACAAAAAATGAACTCCGCCGACTAGCAGAGCTCACTCTTCATTCTTATTTTTAAAGGAACTAGCGAGGACATTCGCTAGTTTTTTGGCTTTCTTTCGTCATGAATCGTTTGGTTATATATTTTTCCCCTTCAACAAGGAAAAACAGACTCACAACATGGACGAAAATCATTGCTAATTGAAGGCCATTTAAAGAAGTTGTGCCAATTAATTGCTGCGCTACTGGCCAGTAAACTACTAGCGCTTGTAGTAAAAAGAGGATTCCTAATGAAGCAAACAACACTTTATTTTGGAAAAAGCCTGTGCTTAACGATGGATCAACCAACTTACGACAGTTGATCATATACGCTGCTTGCGCTAAGACGATACTTTGTAAGAGGAACGTTTGCTGTAAGGCTTGGCCCTCAAATTGTAATGCCATAAGGTAACCTGGTACCATAATGAGTACCGACACATAGACGATTCTAAAAATACTGTACTTTGTTAAAATGCCTTCGTTGACATCTCTTGGTGGTCGTTTCATGGTATCAGCACTCGCTTTTTCAAAACCTAATGCATAAGACAAAGTAATCGTAGTTACCATGTTTACCCATAATATCTGGACAGGTGTCAACGGTAGAGGATGATTCATTAAAAGCGCCCAGACAACAATTAAACCTTGTGCTAAAGAGGTTGGCAAGAAGAAGGTAATCGTCTTTTTCAAGTTATCAAAAATGCGGCGTCCTTCTTTCACGGCTTTAGCAATCGTATGGAAATTATCATCTGCCAAAACCATATCTGCGGCTTGTTTGGTTACTTCACTTCCTTTAATTCCCATGGCAATTCCGACATCGGCTTTCTTTAGTGCTGGCGCATCGTTCACGCCATCGCCGGTCATCCCGACAATTTCACCATTGTTTTGTAAAGCCGTGACAATTCGTAATTTATGTTCTGGCGTCGTTCGTGCAAATACATCGACTTTTTGAACGTGCTGAGCTAATTCTTCATCTGACATAGCATCAATTTCTAATCCTTCAAGGACTTTTTTCGTATGCTTTAAACCAACCTGCTCGCCAATGGCTTGCGCTGTATCTTTATGGTCTCCGGTAATCATTTTGACGGAAATACCTGCTTCTTGAGATTCTTTGACGGCTTGAATGGCACTTTCTTTTGGCGGATCGATGATGCCTGCCAGTCCAGCAAACGTCAATCCTGACAATGTTTCATGTGTCAGTTCCTGTTGTGACGTAACTGTCTTATAAGCGAAACCTAATACCCGTTGTCCTTTTTGCGCTAATTGCGCAGCTTGTGCTTGCCAAGCACCTTTTTGATTATCAGATAACGTAGAAAGTTGTAACAATACTTCTGGCGCACCTTTGACATAAATAATTGAACCTTCTGCTTGCGGATGGCGAGTGGCCATGTATTTATAACTTGAACTAAACGGAATTTTCTTTTCTACAGGGCGTAAAGACAGTTGATCCTGATCGACATATTGTAGTAAAGCTAACTCGGTAGGATTCCCCTGCAAGTCGGCGATTTTTTGTTGGTCTTGTAATTTCAATTCTTGACAGTTGGCCATAATCTCTTTGACAATGGTCATTTCTTCAGTCACTACATCCATTACCGTCATTTCATTTTTAGTTAGCGTTCCTGTTTTGTCTGAACAGATAACTGTCATTGAACCTAATGTTTCAACGGAAGGCATGCCTTTAATAATCGCATTTTCTCTAGCCATCTCATGAACACCCATCGATAAAATCATCGTTAACACAGCAGGTAAGCCTTCTGGAAGCATTGCTACAATTAATGCAATCATCGCAGAAAATAAGAGGCTCCATTCCATGCCATGACGAAAAGTGGTAAAGAAAATCAGAAACACGATCAAGACCATAATCCCTTGGAAAATTTGCTTGTTTAATTGGTGCATTTTCCGTACGAGCGGCGTTGTTTTTTGATCTACTGACTGCAACGCGTGATTAATTTTTCCAACTTCAGTGGAATCTCCTGTTTCTACTACAACACCTAAGGCCGAACCTGCTTGGACAAGTGTTCCTGAAAAAGCCAAATTCTTTTGATCGCCTGTTGGCAATTCCTCATTCAAGGAACCGGTAATTTTCTCCACGGCTTCTGATTCGCCTGTCAAAATTGATTCTTCAATCATCAGATTATGAACATCAAATAAGCGCAAATCTGCTGGAACTACATCGCCAGCTTGTAACGTGACTACATCTCCCAGAACCAATGTTTCAGAAGAAACGGTTGTTTTTTGTCCATCAATTAGAACGACTGCCTCTTGGCCCATCATCTGTTTCAGGCCGTCTAATGATTCTTCTGCTTTACGCTCTTGCCAATAACCGACAAAGCCATTGACAAGTACCACTAGAAAAATGATACTTCCTTCGACCACTTCGCCTGTGGCAAATTTTAGAATTGCGGCAGCGAGTAAGACCACCATTAGTAAATCTGTAAAATGTTTGGCTAGCTTTTGCCACGTTTTCAGTTGTTGTTTTTCTTCAATTTTATTTGGACCATTCGTTTGTAAACGTTGCTGACGTTCTTCGCTAGAAAGACCCGTTTGCTTCGTCTTAGTCTGCTCGATTACTTTTGTTGAGGAAAGTTGATACCATTTCATTTCGTGTACCTCCTATTTACTTGATACCTTTATTATAGAGAGGATTTTCTTCATAAAATGGTCGATAATTTCAGTGGCCCCTGAAAAAAATGGGGCCGAGATTATTAAAGAAAGGAACAACCCGCATTTTAGCGGGTTGTTCCTTTCTTTTAAATATTTTCTTGTTCGACCACCAATTGACTTTTGCCAATTAACGCTTTAACATCAATACTTTCACCATTTTTACGTCGGTCTGCTAACTCAACTGAGGTGGTAAACAACAAGTCACTAGAAGAGTTCAACGCTGTTTCAATGGAATCTTGGACTACGCCGACGATAAAGCCAACGCCGACGACTTGCATGGCAATATCATTGGAAATGCCAAACAAACTACATGCAAGCGGAATTAACAACAAGGAACCACCAGCAATTCCTGAAGCCCCACAAGCAGAAACAGCGGCGATGATACTCAACAATAATGCTAAATAGATTGGCACGGACATGCCTAATGTGTGGACTGCCGCCAATGTCATAATGGTAATCGTAATGGCTGCGCCGCCCATATTAATCGTTGCGCCCAGCGGAATAGAGACCGCATAAGATTCTTCATTTAAATCCATTGCTTTCGCCAATTCCATATTAATGGGAATATTGGCCGCAGAACTGCGTGTAAAGAATGCGGGAATCGCACTTTCCTTTAATACAAAAAAGACTAACGGATACGGATTTTGCCGAATATTCCAAAAAACAATCGCTGGATAAACGACTAAAGCAACCACGGCCATCGTACCAATTAACAATAATAGTAACTGACCATACTTGGCTAACCCTGCAATGCCTGTTGTTGCCACCGAATGAAACACCAAACCTAGAATTCCAATTGGCGCAATGCCGATAATCATTTGAACGACCGTGGTAATCCCTGTTGAAAGATTGGCAATCACATCCTTGGTAGCGACCGAACTTTGACGTAACCCAATACCGATTAATGAGGACCAAAATAAAACAGATAAATAATTGCCTTCAATCATCGCTTGAATCGGATTTTGGACAACGCTTGTTAACACATTGCTTAAAACATCACTAAGTTGCGTTGGGGCTGCTTGCGCTTCCTGCGCCGCCTCCAAAACAATCTTAACGGGAAACAGATAGCTTGCCGTCACGGCAACAACAGCTGCCAAAAATGTCGCTAACAGATACACAACTAAAATTGATCCAACATATGTTTTCGCCCCAGCCTTTTGTTGGGCTAGCGACGCAATAATTAAGACAAAAACTAAAATCGGCGCAATTGCTTTTAAGGCGCCCACAAACAATTCACCAAGAACGCTGATGAAGGTCCATTCTGGCACCAAGAAACCCAAGGTGGTTCCAATCACAATCCCTATCATGATTTTTTGAATTAACGATAATTTCCGAATCGCTTTGACCATTCACTTCACGCTCCTTTAAAATAAAATACAGTTTGGGACATACTACCATAATTATTAAGATAAAAAAAGAGTGTTTCTCAAAAAACTTTCATTTTTCGAGAAACACTTGGTCAACTCATCAATTTCGTCTATTTTTCTGAAGACTTTTCTGCTGAATGTTCTTTGTTTTTATGGTGATGGTGGTGATGACTTTGTTTAGAATACAAGTAGGATTTTGCTACGACCGAAATAAACATAGCCATAATCCCCAAGCCTACTGTAGCATAAACCATGGTGAAAATTTTTCCCAAGTCAGTAACTGGATGCACATCTCCATAACCAATCGTGGTTAACGTCATGAAACTTAAATATAACGAATCTAATGGCGACAATTTTTCCACTGTTGAATAAAAAATAGTCCCACTCAACAACGTGGTTGCCAGTAAAAAGAACAAGGCACGAGTGTCTTCTTTTTTTAAGATACCTAAAAAAGATGAAAATAATTTTTTGACAGAAATAAGTAAAGATAGCAAAAAAATGACCTCTTTCTATTGTTAATCTCTTCTTAACGTTAGCACTTTTTAGATGAAGTTCAACTTTTTAATTGGTGTGGTTAAAGAAAATTTATTTTTTGTTATTTATAATAAGCTAAAGCTCATCTTCAAAGTAATCATTATCAATTCTAAATAGCTTGTACGTCTTGGCTATTTCTACACCAACACCAAACTCTAACATGAGCTCTGTTAATTTAATACCATCTATTAAAACTATCCCTTGATTTTTGGCAAATTCGTGCGCATTAGCACTAAAACTAGAAGTTGTTATAAAAACTCCTCTATCTGCATTTACAGCAGCTAAAGCGCCATAAAATCCTTGTATAGCAGGGCGACCAATGGTATTAGTTTCGTGATATCGCTTTGCTTGAACATAAACAGTACTAGTTCCTAATGGATCCTGATTGATGATACCATCTATTCCACCATCATTTGATTTGGATGTAACAACTGCCGTTCCGTGTTTTCCACTATATCCCATTGTCTCCAATAAATGTATAACTAGCTTTTCAAAAAATACTGGCTCCACTTGTCGAACTTTATTTAATAGTTCAATCGCAATTTGATTATTTTGATTGTTGATCATATCCTCAATGTCTATTTTAGCACTTTCAATTGGTGCGCTTGCTTCGATAGTAGTCGTTCCAACACGATTATTCCGTTCGACTAATTCTTGCATATATTTTTGATATGCAGGTTGTTGTTCCAAAAGTTTTCTATTGATTTTTTCACCATAATTATTTAATAAATCCAAACCTAGTTCTGTTATTTGATACATACCTCGTTTAATCCGTTCAACAGCTCCAGCTTTATACAAATCGCTGATAGCAAAGCTGAAACGATTTGCTAAAATCCCATCTCCTTGAGGGTAGTTTGGATACATCATTGAGGCAATTTCATCCAGAATATCTAAGAACTGAATAATACGCTTTAAAATGATCTTTCTGTTCAGTACATCTCCATCTTTCAAAACTTCTAAAGTATATGGCATTAATGATTCAAATGTTGGAATACCTTCATTAGACGCTTTTAGTTTTTTCCAATCTTTATTCACTTTTCTCCCACCTCTAAAGTTGTTTATTTATAATACACTTCATCTAAAAACAACCCTTGTGCAGGAGCCGTTTCACCTGCGCCTTCTCGGACTTTTGTTGCGAACAATTCATCAATTATCGCTAATTCTTTGGTGCCTGCACCAATTTCTAAAAGTGTCCCAACGAGGATGCGGACCATTTTATGCAAGAACCCATTGCCCACAAAAGTGAACTGTAACATTTCGCCGTTTCTTTCAATCGTAATCTTTTCAATCGTTCGAGTAGTCGATTTTTTGGTTTTTTTCAATGCTGAAAAGCCAATAAAATCATGGGTCCCTATTAATTTTTGGCAAGCTTGTTCCATTTTTTCTTGATCCAACGCTTTGGGAAAGTGAAAACTATGATACCGTTCAAAGGCATTAGGAATTGGGCTATTCCAAACATAGTAGCTGTATTGTTTGCCTGTGGCGTTATACCGTGCATGAAAACGTTCAGGCATTTCTGTAACTTCTTTAACAACAATATCGCCAGGTAAATATCGATTTAAAAAGGATAACATTTCGGTTGTTGTTAGTGAACTAGTCGTTTTAAAATTCGCTACTTGACCACGTGCATGTGTGCCGGCATCCGTTCTGCCTGAGCCAATAATTTCAATCGGTTCACCTGTCATTTGTGTTAAAATACTTTCAATTTTCCCTTGAATCGTTTTCTCTGAATTACCTAGTCGTTGCCAACCTGAGTATCTTTTACCATCATATTCAATGGTTAATTTTATGTTGCGCATGGGCGAAGCTCCTTCGTATTCTTTTTCTCTCTTATCATAGCAGAAATAAGTGGATTTTTCTTCTTTTCCAAGAATAAAACACCTCTTTTCTATAGAAAAGAGGTGTTTTATTTAGTTTAATCCTGCAATTTTCAATTCTTCAACATTCGCTGCTTTAGCATTTTCAGTCACTACGGCTTTAAATGTCACTTGGTCGCCCTCTTTTAAGAATAGCGCCAGCGGACTGTTATTAGTCGTTACGCTAAAAATGGTTTTTTCATCTTCTAGTAAAAATGAAACTACCGTTTGCGCTTCCCCAGCTACTACTGAGACACGAGCTACTTTACCTTGCATCGTTTTCAAGTTGGCTTTGTCTGTATTTTCATTGTTGCTTCCTTTTGTTACTAACTCAATTCGATAAGCGTCTAATGCGCCTTGTGCCGTGTCTGCATCAATCACAATATCATTATCTACGGCGTTTATATAGACATATTTTTTGAAAATCCCTTTACTGTCCATTAACGAAACAATCCACGTTGGCACGCCATCAATGTTATAAAGGACTGGCATACTAGCTTTCCATTTCTTTTCTGGATAAATTTTTGAAGCGATAGAAATGGCGCCATCACTATCCATAATGCCGACTTTAGTATCACGATAATACGTAACTTGACCTGTTTGGGCATTGATTAAGGAGTAACCTAAAGCGGAATCTTGGTCTTTTTCACTACTTGTAAAGTCCGTAAAATAAAGCAACTGGTTCCCTTCCTTGTTCATCATCGGCGTAATTTGTCCTGATGCATAAATACCATTTTCAGTTGGAATTTTAACATCTTTTTTGGCACCAAACATTGTCTGGTTCCACCAGCCTTGACTGTAACGACCAAAGAATTCATTTAAGCTATTCGCCGCTGAACTAGTAATCGGCGCATCAACGAAACTTGGGGCTTTTTGACTGTCATAAACGTTAACTTCTCCTGTTGTAGCATTTAATACCGCCGTTTTAAATTCATTATAGTGCATGCGACCAGAAACCCCATACTCTTTGTAAAGCGTTTGAATATAGTAAGGATTCCCTTGGTCGTCCAGCTCTAAATTGATTGTGCCCGTTGCTGCATAACCTGGATAAGCGGAATAAATTTTTCGTGCGGCATCTTTGCCAAAGTAAGCTGAAGGAGTATAAACAATTGGTTTTTCTACAAATTCTGGCTGTGCGTTGATATCTGTCGCACTAATGATGAAATAGCCAGGTACTTCCCCCAGTTTTAGCCATTTAAAGAAGCCATTAAATTCGACTGTTGCTACATAAACATACTCGCCATTGACAACTTGTGCCGTTATACCATCCAAAGTAAACATATTGGAATTAGGAATGACGGAAAATTTCTGTAACATTTTTCGTTTCGCCGTTTGTGGTGCAATCGCAATGGGTGTTTCTTTCGCCGAAGTTAAAACTTCAGCTTTTTCTTCCGTTTTTAAAGGAATCGTTTGATAAATTTCATCAATAGAAGAGATTCTGGTAATACTACTGACAATAGTCAACAAAATCATTGCCAAAACGGCAACACCCAAAATTTTGCCAGACCAGTCTTTGTTAGCCGTTTTGTTGGTATTCTTCCCTACTTCTTTGCGGCCCTTTGGGATACCAGGAACTTCGACTTTACTAGCTAAGCGTGTACTTAATAACACCCCACTAGCAATCACTGCGCCAATCAGATTAATCCATAACACGGTTGAAAGATTTTTACTTGGCAAAGTCACAAATAAAAAGATACCTAACAAGAGCAATTCAATCGCCATTAATAGAATAGTCCCCTTACTCTTTTTCCCTTTATTCGCTACAATTTTGGCGCCATTCGCAACTAAGATCCCGATACCAAAAAATAACGTTAACCCAATAAAATTAAAAAACATTCACTTGCCCTCCTCATAGATAAGTAAAAAAAGTGCTCCCACGCATTGTAGAAGCACTTCCTGTGATCCATTCTATTATAACGTTTTCTATTTTTACTGACAATATCGTTGAAGCAAAATCAGTCGGAAGGCTTAGAGTTCTGAAGAACGTTTATTTCTCTGGCTGAATATAAGGAACGATAGGTGCGGTCACGCCAATTGAAGCCCCACGAACAAAAGGTTCATTTTGTAAGGCTTTGAAATTTTTGGTTTGTCCGGTAAGCATGACTCCCCAAATAGGTAATTTTTCGACTTTTTTATTTTTATTTTGTTGGATAAACTTTTGGCCTTCTTGGTTGTCAGCAAACAAGGGGGATTTTTCTAAGGTTTCAAAAAAGTGTTGCTTGTCGTTTTCAGGATCAAATATTTCGTTGTGATCGTCCATGCTTAATTGAAAACCATAAGGCAGCGTACCAGAAGGACCTTCTGCTTCATTAACCGTTTCGGAGTAAACATAGAGCCAAACTAAGTTGACATTGCTCGGTAACATTTTGCGGACTTCTTCATATGGATAAGGTTTATCAAAAGAAATCGCCACTTCCGCTACTTGGTTTTCCATTTTATCTAATTCACTTAATTCGTTTTTGATACCACCATAGTAATTGGTAATCGCTGGGTTATAAAAAGATGCTACTTTCTGCTTGGTTTGTCGGTTGTATTCATAAAAATTCTTAGAAGAATAATAGCTACCAGGATAGACTTCATTCCAGTCAATCGAATTTCTGAAAAAGCTATATCTGCTACGTAAATTACTCCACTCCACCGTGTAACCATCAATATTTTTTGAACGATTAGTTACAACTTCGCCCCCAAAAGGCGAACTATTAGCAATTACTTGGGAATCTAATTGAGTGTTTGGTGAAGCAATCATTTCTTGATCATTAATCACTTCTAGTAGGGTATGATAGTTTTTCGTCGAAAGTTTATCCATTCCCACAAAAAAACCGACAAACAATACGGCAAAACTAACAACGGTTATGGCACCAATCACGATAAATTGTTTTCTTTTCGCTTTACGAATACTTTTTTTTAAATCCACTTCTATTCCTCCAGTTCTTTTTTTAATTTTTGACGTGTGCGATACAATTTTTTGCGAACATTTTCAACAGATAATTCTAAAATCAACGCAATCTCGGCATACGATAATTGATAATAATATTTCAAAAGTACTAGTTCTTGTTCCTCATCTTTTAAGGAATCGATCAATAATAATAACTCTTGCCCTTCCATTTTTTCTATTGATTGCACAGGATGGCTGTTTGCCACAAAAGTGCGTTCTCGTTTCTTTTTTCGATACATCGTAATGTAGTAATTAAATGTTACTCGGAAAAACCACGGGCGTAGATTTTCTGATGTAATTTCAGGTAATATTGAAAAAATCGTTGTATACGTTTGCGACACTGCATCTTGTGCATCTTCAAGACTTGCTCCTCGGCGAATCAAGACTTGGATGACTTCTTGCCCCAAAGAAAATAGTACTTCGTCAAAATTTGCCTCCTTTTTCATCTGATTTCTCCTTTCACTTATACAACGTTTCAACTAGGGAAAAAGTGGACAGTTCTTCGTTCATTATTTTTATGTATTTTTCTCTCAATAAAAAATGCTCCTGCTTAAGCAGAAGCATTTTTGTTTTTGCTTATTTATCATTTTCCAATGACTAATCTTCGTGTATAAACGGCTTGCCCAGAATGCATCACTGCATCATCAATCGCTGAAACTAAACGGACTTGTCTAGTCACCGGCGGGGTCCAATTTTTATCAATCACGTCTGACAATTGTTCTTCTTTGATTTGGTCTAAATAGCTTTTGGTAAGTGCCACACTAGCAGCCAAATAGTCACTAAGCAATTGCTTTTCTGCCACCACGACTTTCGCCGCTTCTTCTGGTGTGTGATGCCAGTCTTCTGTCTCATCTGGCAAATCCAAGGCAAATTTTTCTGTCCAGTGTTGGCTAAGCCATAACGGCTCACTATGATTAAGTGCGGAAATTTGTAGGTCTAATTCTCTGGCTGTGTGCCACATCAGCCAAGTAACAGACTTGATTAATGGAGCGGGCATCGTGTTTGCTTCGGCAACGGTCATTTGCGCAAGTGTTTCTTCAAAACGTTCATGCGCTCGGTCAAGGGTTTCACTAGAAAGTTGAGTGACTTTCATAAAAATACCTCCTTTGTGTTGGTGCCTGTTCTTTCGTTTCTATTTTCTATTATACTGCAAAAGAATCCGTTGTAGTTCTTTTTTGGCTGCGGTATCTGCGGAAATGGTAAAGATCACTTTCTTTCTTCAAAAATAACACCCCCCTAAGTAAAAAAGAATTGACAATTCTCGTAGTTTCCCTTAGTATGTGGAAAAGTACCTTTAAGATAGTCCGAGAGGCTAACAAGGCAAAGTTCTGTAAAATTCTGTATTTTTGTATAGTGAATGATACGAGATGTCTTGCCCTTTTTTTGTGTGCAAGGCTTTTTTTGCGCGGTGCTTAATCAATTTATTTGGGAGGCAACAAAGTGGAAAAGAAAAAACGTGAAGTGAAAGGTATCTCATTTACCAAAAAAATGGTGATTTCATTGGTGGGAGGTTTAATCGTTGGGCTCGGCTTTTTATTTTTAAGAGAGCACCTTATTCGCAGCAATCAAGGCGCTGTGTGGCAGACAATCAATCAGATTCTTTTCCAAGATATTTCAGATCCTGAAAAAGGACAATCTGCGATTGGGCTTTTCTATATTATTGGTCAACTATTTATCAACGGCCTACAATTAGTGATTGTGCCGATGGTCTTTACTTCAATTACTTTAGCCATTTGTCATATTACCGATACGCAAAAATTAGGACGAATTTCTTATAAAACGATTTTTGGCTTTTTGTCGATGTCACTGATTGCGCTATTAACGGCTGGAATTGTGGGCTATAGCGTATATTTAACTGGCGCTTTTAATGTGTCGTTATCTGAAACGCTAGCTCCTGTCGAAGTAAGTACGAGCGGCAACCCATTAATGGTGATTGTCAATGCTGTCACGAAAAATATCGGTTCTGCATTTAGCGACAATGGTGCAATTTTAGCCGTTGTTGTGTTGGCAGTGATTACTGGTTTATGTATTAATGCATTAGGGGATAAAATTCGTGTTTTCAAAAAATTAATTGAAGAAGTCAATGCGATGGTCACGTTATTTTTAACCTTTGTAATTACTAAATTTGCTCCTATCGCCGTCTTTATGTTGTTAGTTCGGACGTTTGCTTCTTACGGGATTGATTATTTAAAACCAGCGTTAGTCTACGTCGTAACAACGACAGCGACGCTCTTAGCCTTTTTGATGATCGGTTACCCATTATTTATCTTATTTGCGACAAAATTAAATCCTGTTCCTTTTATTAAAAAGATTATGAAAGTTGCGGTCTTTGGATTTTCTACTTCTTCTTCGGCAGCCACTTTACCGTTAAATACAAAAACAACGGTTGAAGAGTTAGGTGTCGACAGCGATGTTGCCGCCTTTGTCTTGCCGTTAGGAATGACTATTAATATGAACGGCACAGCGATTATGCAAGTAATTGCGGCTATTTTTGTGGCGGGCGTAGCTGGTTATGAAGTGACACCAGCTAATATTGCCTTGATTGCCATTTTAGCTTTAATGTCATCCATTGGTACACCGGCGGCACCTGGCGCTGGCGGGATTATCCTTTTCACTATTTTAACTGGTTTAAACTATAACAATGAGATTGCGATTGCGACGTATTCATTGATTTTAGCTATTAATCGTCCAATCGAAATGCTCGTTACTAGCCTAAACGTGGTTGGTGATAGCGCCACTGCGATTTATGTCGCACATTCGGAAGATTTGTTGGATGAAACCACTTATCTGACTGATGTCGCTGACTTGGAAAATGCAGAAGCGGAGTAATTAATGAAAAGAGAGTGGGACAATAGTCCTTTCTCCAAAAGAAACCAAGTCCGATTTTGATGATTACTTTCAAAATCGGACTTGGTTTTTCTTTTTTACGTTGCTTTCTCTCCATATATTTCCCTAATTTTCTTAAATTTAATGCCATGAGGGCCAAGCCAATGTCAATCTTGGCTCCTTGTTTCTACTGAATTTGACAGTGCAAAAAAAGAATATCTTATACGACTGTTTCCAATCTTCTCCGTCGTACGTAACTTTTACTTTAAATTATAGTTGTATTTCATTAGTTTATATAACTTTTTCACAGCTCAAAATTAATTATCTAAATACACAGAATAGTCTCTACTTTTTTTCATTCCACCACAATTAGATAATGACTTAAGAATAAGTTGGTAAGTATTTCCCTTATCTAA
>OKQK01000034.1_pt1 | contig 68780 bp, 59 predicted proteins | sample 1609911 | NCBI WGS metagenome assembly OKQK01 (sample SAMN04436595, study PRJEB24849) | human gut metagenome | biome: human gut; feature: NICU; material: stool | host: Homo sapiens | place: USA: Saint Louis, MO | collected 2009-11-17 | reverse complement strand
AGGGCGGGGATAACCACGGCTGGAAGCTGACGCTGTCGCAGAACATCGCCATCGGCATGGGTCCGGAGTTCCGCCCGATGCTGCGCTTCTATGTTACCGGCGGCCAGGTGAATAACGAGCACACCGCGAAAGTAGACGGCACCAGCGACGAGCGGTTGGATTCGCTGAACATCGGCGGTATGTTTGAGGCCTGGTTCTGAGAGAATGTGTTTACGGGAATACCAGACTGGCCTATGCCAGTCTGGTAGTTTTTGGCGCCCAGAACGCTATTTTATTAACTTCTATATTAATAGTTCCTTTTAATAATTCCTTTATTAAAAGGAATGAGTTTATGTCGACGCTGAAAGTTGAATTTATAATATTTAAATAGTTTCCATCTGTGATTGAGTAAATTACATATTGGTTGTCGTGTTGAGATTGCATTAGTTATTGGTTGAAGTTATTGCTTGCCAGCGATATTGATCTATGCCAATTAAATGACTCGTTATCTCTGGATCTTCGTATCTGCTGGTTGATATATTGCCCTGGTTTCTTTAAACATAACGTTGTGAATAAAACGAAATTTACTCCACAATCATTCCTTAAGGAAAAGGGACCGCTATGGCTGATTCATTCCAGAATGAGGTGCCGAAGGCACGTATTAATTTAAAATTATCCTTACATACCGGGGGGGCGCAGAAGAAGGTTGAACTACCGCTTAAATTGCTCACCGTTGGTGATTTCAGTAATGGAAAAGAGCATCGACCATTGGCCGAGCGCCAGAAAATAGATATCAATAAGAATAATTTTAATAGCGTACTTTCTGAATTTAACCCAGAGATCAATCTCACCGTTGAGAATACTCTGGCCAGTGATAACTCAGAAGACAATGTTAAACTGCGTTTTTCCGATATAAAAGACTTTGAGCCCGAACAGGTTGCCCGGCAAATCCCTCAACTCCGCGCCATGCTGGCGATGCGTAATTTATTACGCGATCTCAAATCGAACCTGCTAGATAACGCTACTTTCAGAAAAGAGCTTGAGAGAATCCTTAAAGATCCAGCTCTGTCCAGCGAATTACGCGCCGAAATGAGTGCCCTTGCCGGGAAGTAAACGGCGGTCATCTCTTTTAATGGATTAACCGGGAATATGCTGATGTCTGTAAATACTGAAACGAACCCCGCGCAGGGGCAAACCGCCGTAATGAACAAAGAAAGCGTTTACGCTTCTCTGTTTGAAAAAATCAATCTGAGCCCGGCATCAAGCCTTGGCGATATTAATGTCTTTCTGGACGATGCGGCGCTATCAGAGGCCACGGCGGGGGAACGCCTGACCGCGGCGATGCAGGTTTTTATGGACTGCATTCGTCAATCCGGTCAGCAGGTGGAGAAACTCGATAAAACGCTTATTGACCACCACATCGCGGAGCTGGATTTCCGTATAAGCCGTCAACTCGATGCTGTTATGCATCACCCGGAGTTCCAGAAGGTGGAATCTCTGTGGCGCGGCCTGAAGCAACTGGTAGATAACACCGACTATCGCCAGAACGTGAAAACCGAAATCCTCGATGTGTCCAAAGACGATTTACGTCAGGATTTTGAAGATGCGCCAGAGCTGATACAGAGCGGCCTGTACTGGCATACTTACACCGCCGAATACGACACCCCCGGCGGCGAGCCGATAGGCTCGGTAATTTCAGCGTACGAGTTTGACGCCAGCCCGCAGGACATGGCGCTGTTGCGTAATATTTCGAAAGTCTCCGCTGCGGCGCATATGCCATTTATCGGCGCCGTAGGGCCGAAATTTTTCCTCAAGGATTCAATGGAGGAAGTCGCGGCGATTAAAGATATCGGCAACTATTTCGATCGCGCTGAGTACATTAAATGGAAATCGTTCCGCGATACCGATGACTCGCGCTATATCGGCCTGGTCATGCCACGGGTATTGGGCCGTCTGCCGTATGGGCCGGACACGGTTCCGGTGCGCAGCTTTAACTACATTGAGCAGGTAAAAGGGCCGGATCACGAAAAGTATCTGTGGACCAGCGCGTCATTCGCCTTCGCCTCGAACATGGTACGCAGCTTTATTCAAAACGGCTGGTGCGTGCAAATCCGCGGCCCGCAGGCGGGCGGCGCGGTGAAAGATCTTCCCATTCACCTCTATGATCTCGGCACCGGAAATCAGGTGAAAATCCCTTCCGAGGTGATGATCCCGGAAACCCGTGAGTTCGAATTCGCCAATCTGGGCTTCATTCCGCTGTCTTATTATAAGAACCGTGACTACGCCTGCTTCTTCTCGGCTAACTCAACTCAGAAACCCGCGCTGTACGACACCGCGGATGCGACAGCCAATAGCCGTATCAACGCCCGCCTGCCGTACATCTTCCTGCTGTCGCGCATCGCCCACTACCTGAAACTGATCCAACGCGAGAACATCGGCACCACCAAAGATCGTCGCCTGCTTGAGCTGGAGCTCAATACCTGGGTTCGTGGCCTGGTTACGGAAATGACCGATCCGGGTGACGAGCTGCAGGCCTCACATCCGCTGCGTGATGCGAAAGTGGTAGTGGAAGATATCGAGGATAATCCAGGCTTCTTCCGCGTCAAGCTGTACGCGGTGCCGCACTTCCAGGTGGAAGGCATGGACGTCAATTTGTCTCTGGTTAGCCAGATGCCGAAGGCGAAAGGGTAACACGCCTGTCACTATCCAGGTCGTCTGGCTCGACAGGCTACAGCCTGTCTGGCGACAGAGAACACACCCGCGCCATCTCAGGATGATGGCGTGTCAAAAAATGAAATGGAGTAATTAACATGGCAATACCAGTCTATTTGTGGTTGAAAGACGACGGCGGGGCGGACATTAAAGGTTCCGTGGATGTGAAAGATCGGGAAGGCAGCATCGAAGTGGTGGCGCAGGAGCATAACCTGTACATCCCGACCGACAACAACACCGGAAAGCTAACCGGCACGCGTATCCACACGCCGTTTCTGTTTACCAAGGAAATCGACTCCTCAAGCCCCTATCTCTACAAGGCGGTGACTACCGGCCAGACGCTGAAGTCTGCCGAATTCAAGTGGTACAAAATCAATGATGCTGGTCAGGAAGTGGAATACTTCAACACAAAACTGGAAAACGTGAAAGTGGTGAAGGTCAATCCGCTGATGCACGACATCAAGAACCCAGCCTACGAGAAGCACAGCCATCTTGAGCAGATTGAACTGCGCTACGAAAAAATCACCTGGACCTATAAAGACGGCAACATCATTCATTCCGATTCATGGAATGAACGAACGACAGCCTGACGCCCGAAGCAGGCGGTTCGCCGTCTGCTTTTTTGCTAAGCGCCTGTGACCGCTGGCTTTTAGCAAAAAACAATCAGCCTGCCCGACCTTGCGCGCTTTGGTCTCCTGCATTACGGGAAACGGCGATGGGCGGTAGCGTGTCCGGAATCGACAAAGAGAGAGCCTCATGGAAAACCCAGCCATCCTGTTACGCCGTTTAAACCCTTACTGCGCCCGCGCCCTGGAAGGCGCCGCTTCGCTGTGTCAGGCCCGCGCGCATGCGCAAATCCTTCCAGAACACTGGCTGCTAAAACTACTGGAGCAGGGCGAGGGAGACCTGACCGTTTTAGCGCGGCGTTATGAGTGGGATATGGACGCTATCTGGCAGGATCTGCTCTCTTTTCTGGAAACGCTTCCACGTTCGGTACACAGCCGGCCGCAGCTGTCTGGCAGCATCCAGAGCCTGATGCAGGAGGCGTGGTTAAGGGCTTCACTGGCGGGGGAGACCTCTCTACGCAGTGTTCATCTACTGATGGCGTTAGTCAGCAACCCAACGCGGGTGCGCTGTGACAGTCTGTGGCCGCTGTTAACGTTGGGACAAACGCAGCTTGAACACCTGCGACCATTATTAGATATGCAGTCTGATGAGCGCCCGGAATTACAGCCAGATGAGCCTGGCCACGCTGGCGATGTGGAGTTTGTCGGCCGCCCGATGGAATCGGCCGTGAAGTCCGCTGAGATGAACCCTGCATTACAGAACGCGCTGGATAAATTTACCCTTGATATCACTGCTCGTGCCCGTGAAGGCAACATCGACCCGGTTTTTGGTCGCGATAACGAAATTCGTCAAATGGTGGATATCCTGTCGCGCAGGAGAAAAAACAACCCAATCCTGGTTGGCGAACCCGGTGTCGGCAAAACCGCGCTGGTCGAAGGGCTGGCGTTGCGCATCGTGGAGGGCAATGTGCCGGACAGTCTGAAGCCGGTTTCATTGCGTACGTTGGATCTCGGCTTACTGCAGGCCGGCGCAGGCGTCAAAGGGGAATTCGAACAGCGGCTTAAGAACATTATCGAAGCGGTACAGCAGTCGCCTGTCCCGGTGCTGCTGTTTATCGATGAAGCTCATACTATCATCGGCGCAGGCAACCAGGCCGGTGGCGCGGATGCCGCTAATTTGCTCAAACCGGCCCTGGCGCGCGGCGAACTGCGAACTATCGCCGCCACGACCTGGAGTGAGTATAAGCAGTACTTCGAGCGTGATGCCGCGCTGGAGCGCCGCTTCCAGATGGTCAAAGTCGACGAACCGGACGATGACACCGCCTGTCTGATGCTGCGCGGGCTGAAATCTCGCTATGCTCAGCATCACGGGGTACATATCACCGATGAAGCCATTCGCGCCGCCGTGACACTTTCCCGACGCTATCTCACCGGTCGCCAGTTGCCAGATAAAGCGGTGGACCTACTGGATACCGCATCGGCCCGCATTCGCATGGGAATCGATACGGTGCCGGAATTGTTGACGCGTATGAAAGCGCAAATCACGGCGCTGGAAATGGAAAAACAGGCGCTACTGGAAGATGCCATGGTCGGTAGCGGTAGCGACGAAGCGCGGCTGGCGGCAATTGAGCTGGAAGAATCGCGTATTATTTTACAGCTTGACGATCTGGAAACGCAGTACGGCCTGGAACTGAAGCTGACCGAGCAACTGCTGAGCTGCCGAGCGGATCCTTCCCGCCGCAAGGAGATCGGCGCATTACAGAGCCAACTTGCCAGCGTCCAGAATAACCATCCGCTGCTGGGGCTGGATGTCGATTTACGTACCGTAGCAACGGTGATTGCCGACTGGACCGGGGTACCGCTCTCTTCATTGCTGAAGGACGAGCAGACGGAACTGCTGGGTCTCGAATCTCATTTGGATAAACGAGTGGTGGGGCAGAATATGGCGCTAAACGCCATTGCCCAGAGACTGCGGGCGACCAAAACCGGGCTTGCACCGGATAACGGCCCGCAGGGCGTATTTCTGCTTGTCGGTCCGAGCGGCACTGGAAAAACGGAAACCGCGCTGGCGCTGGCTGATGAGCTGTTCGGTGGTGAGAGATCGCTGATTACCATCAATCTTTCCGAATATCAGGAGCCGCATACGGTGTCTCAACTGAAAGGTTCGCCTCCCGGTTATGTCGGCTACGGTCAAGGGGGTATTCTCACCGAAGCGGTACGCAAACGCCCGTACAGCGTGGTCCTGCTTGATGAAGTGGAAAAAGCGCATCGTGATGTGATGAATGTGTTCTACCAGGTGTTCGACCGTGGCTTTATGCGCGATGGCGAGGGACGCGAAATCGACTTTCGTAATACGGTGATCCTGATGACCTCAAACCTCGGCAGCGATCGGCTGATGCAGATGCTGGAGGAGCGGCCGGAAGCGACAGAATCTGATTTACATGACCTGTTGCGCCCGGTGCTGCGAGAACATTTTCAACCAGCGCTGCTCGCGCGTTTCCAGACCATTATTTACCGGCCGCTCAGCCATCCGGCGATGCGCAAAATTGTTAACATGAAACTCAACCAGGTCAGCCAGCGTTTGTATCGTCATTACGGTATGACAACCGATATTGCCGAAGGCCTGTACGACGCGTTGACGGACGCTTGCCTGCTGCCGGATACCGGCGCGCGTAACATTGACAGCCTGCTTAATCAACAAATTCTACCGGTGCTGAGTCAGCAACTGTTGAGCCATCTGGCGGCAGGGCTGAAGCCGCAGAGCCTTTCTCTGGATGTCGATGAAGAAGGCGGCGTGGTCATGGAATTTAGCCACTCCTGATGAGGATTTCTTCGCGTCAACGCCATCCCGGTACAGGATGGCGCGGGCGATGGGCAAGCAGAACACTATCTGCAGGGCATTGCGGTCTTATGGAGAAAAAATATGACCTGGATGAGTTCGTTGGGCCGTGAGCGCAACACAACCGCAGGAGCATAACCTGCATGGTTGGGAATATGAATTTAATCTCAAGCAAAGCTACCCAAAACGCGAACAGATAAACCAGTATCGCGAGAGCGACCTGGCGTTTATTCAGCGCCTGCTGGCTGAAGTCGGCATATTCTATTATTTCACCCTGCAGGAAGAGGCGCAGAGCGAAGTGGTGAATTTCGCCGATGCGCAGCGCGCGTTGATATTTGGTAAGACACTCCCCGTCAACAGCCCGTCGGGAATGAGCGACAGCGGGGCGGAGTCCGTATGGGGCTGCGAGGCGGAGAGTGAACAGCGCAGGGAGGATCTTTATTAATGGCATCAGTTCTTACATTGATTAGTGCGAGCCAGGTAGCGCCGGAAGCGCTGGCCGCACAGACCCAGCAGCGTTTGCTGCTGTGGGAAAACTGGCTGCAGCCGGTCACGGCCGAGCAACCAACGGGCGATGATCCCGGCTATGACGATGATTTCCAGTTGATGCGCGAAGAAGTGAATAAGCTATCCGGCGCCAATACCGATCTGATTTGTCAGCTTGCGGAAAAGCTGCTGACCACCGTCACCCAGGATATCCGCGTCGCCTCATACTACGCCTGGGCCCGCCTGCACCGCGATGGCGAAGCGGGTCTGGCTGATGGGCTGGAATTACTGGCTGGATTAATGCAGCGTTTTGGCGTGAGTCTACACCCGCAGCGGGATCGCAGCAGGAGAGCTGCCCTTGACTGGCTGGCGAGCCAGCGCATGCTCGACAGCCTGTCGTTATACCCGGAGGTATGCAACAGCGATGCGCTACGTATCACCGGCGCGTTGCTGATCATGGAGCAGACGCAAGAAGGGGCGGTCCCCGGCGCGTTGTGCGCCGCCCTCGAAACCCGGTTAATGAAATCCGGCGGGCCAGAAGCTGTGGTCCCGCAGAATATCAGCGATGCGCCGCTAGCGGCGGTGGGGGGCAGCGCGCCAGTGCTCAGCGGTATCACCTCTGGTCAGGAGCTGCTGACGCAGGCGCGGGTGCTGGCAAAGTATCTCAGCGACCAGCCGGATGGCTGGCTCTCTGCCCATCACCTGATAAAGAGCATTCGCCATGATACGCTGCATCAGTTGCCGCCGTTACTGGCGGACGGCAGAACTCGTATTGATCCGCCAAAACCGGACCAGCGGGCGCTGCTGAAAAGGCTGTATCTCCAACAGAGCTGGATGGAATTACTCGAGCAGGCCAGCGAGATGTTTTCCCGCGGCGCAAACCATCTGTGGCTGGATCTGCAGTGGTATGTTCACCAGGCGCTGTTGAAATCCGGGCGCGACGCGCAGGCCGCTATTATTCAGCATGATCTGCAAGGACTGCTGGCACGTTTGATCGGCCTGGAAGGGTTGGCGTTTAACGATGGTACGCCGTTTGCCGATGAGGTGACGCTGAACTGGATACAGCAACAGGTGCTGGATAATGCAACCATCTGGCTGGACGACACCGCTTCCCGCGCCGTCACCGCTTCCGGCGACGACAACATCCTTCAGTTAGAGCCGGAGGCGCTGGCTCTGGTCGACAGCGATGGCGCTGAGGCGGCGCTGACCTGGCTGCAACATCGTCCGGATATCACCACCCCCAGAAGCCGCTGGTTACTGCGATTATTGATGGCGCGGATTGCCGAGCAGAGCGGGAAAAACGAACTGGCGCAACATCTGCTGGCGGAACTGGACGTGCTGGCAGCCACGCTGTCACTGGCGCAATGGGAACCGGAACTACTGTTTGAAGTCCGAGCGCGTCATCTGCGGCTGTTGCGCGGTAAGGCCGGACGCAGCGAAACGGAAAGAGCTCGTCTGCAGTCGCAGATGGACCGTTTGCTGGCGGACCTGATTGCTATTGACCCCGCCCGCGCGGCGGTGCTGTGCGTTTAAACGCCTGATGATCGTCATGGACGAGTAACGGATAACATACGATCGATGATTTAACCTTGCGCTATTTCGATGCTGGATCTCGACAAAGCCGGTACGCCGGATCCCTACGTAGAGCGTCTGTTTGAAGGGGTTGCTTTTTCCATGGAGCGCTTGCGGGAAAAGATTGATGACGACCTGCCTGAGCTTACCGAAGGGCTGGTTAGCATACTGTGGCCGCACTATCTGCGCACCATTCCGTGGATATCGGTGGTGGCGCTGACGCCGGAACTACCGACGATGAAGATGGCGGAAACGGTGCTTGCCGGGCTGGAGATATATTCCCGCCCGCTGGGGCCGAAAAATACCGTCTGCTGCGCCGCCTGCGCAGAGCGTGGGGCCGCGTGAGGTACCGTTTATCGACAAGGATCGGCTGGACCACGCGGCGTGGGGCTATGACTTTGCCCACACCGGCATCGTGGCGCAGCTGGGTTCGCCGCAGATGCTGGATTTTTACGATAATAGCGTCCTGCCGGGCCTGCGAGTAAAACAATTATTGAACTTAATATCGGCGAAATAATTAATACACGCACGAACGGATATGAAATAACTGCTGAGAATATTTATCGTGGCCAATATTCATTGACCGCTACAAATATCATCATCAGTTATATATGGAGGTTCATCTATTAGCATAAATACAAGCATTTAATTACGCCATTTATTAATAAGTCATCACTTTGTATTTGTAAGGACACATCAATGATAAAGCATATCCGTATTTTGCCCGGCGGGCTGGCGGTGCTGGCCGCCGTTTTTCTCTGCCTGCTGACGGCCTGCCGCGATCACAGTCGCGACGGCATGAGCGGCGCCGATATAAATGTCTATAACCACGGTCCGGATGCCATTGTTTCGATGCAGGTGAACGGTTACGGCGGGCCAAGAGCTAATCCCTACGGCGGCGGCGGCGGCTTCTGCTGTGTGATGGTGCCAGATGTCTGGCGGCCGGGCCTGACGGCAAAAATCACCTGGACCTCCGACCCTAACTCCTGGATGAAATCCAGCAATATGCCTGACAATTATTCGCAATACTATCAGCGCCATGGGCCAATTACCGTGCCGATTGAGCGCTGGGAAAAAGGACAGGGATGTGGCTTTGATGTACATATTTTTCCCTGCGATAAGGTGCGGATAGTCCGTTCCTGCATCCCGCCGGGACAGCCGGGGTATCCGGTTCCCCAGTCGCCACCAGACTGGAAGGAAAGAGCTCAGAAAATACTTATCAAACATATCAGGGAGGAGATTGCATGTCCGACACCGCAGACTCCACGCTGAATGCCCTGGCTGGGCGCCCATTTGGATGTACGGCTACAGCTGTATGTGGCCCGCCATTTATTACCGGCTGCGCAACGCTCTTGCCAACCCAAAAACGCGGCGCGGTTAGGGCGGACCGCGGTACTGCGCCCGCTTAACGCGCAATACCCTGCTACTGACATTATCACCATTCATCTGGGGCGTTATCAGCGCGTCCGAAAAATATTCACCGAAGGGAGAACGATGAAGATGGCAACTATCGCTGGTAAAAATTGCGCCACATTGCTGCCCATCACTCTCACTGCAGCCTTAACCGGCTGCGGCCTGACGCAGAGCGTAAAAGATGGAGCCGTCTCAGTGACCTACGCTATTTTTTATAAACAGATCAAAACGCTGCATTTGGATATTCCGGCCTGGGAAGGGGTGAACCACAATGCGCAAGGGGCGTCATTGGCAACCGTAGTGCGAATTTACCAACTCAAAGAGCGCAAAGCGTTTGACGCCAGCGATTATCCCTCGCTATTTGCTGACTATAGCCGGGCAATACCAAGCGATTGGCTGGCCCAAAAAGATATCCGTCTACGCCCGGGGGAATCCGTGGCGCTGGATATGCCGCTGGAGACGGCGGCGCAATACGTCGCGGTGGCGGGGATGTTTATCGCGCCGGATCGGGTCAAGGACAGCTGGCGGTTAGTGTTGACCCGCGACGACCTCGACCCCAACAAGCCGCGTATTATCGAAGCCGGTCACAACCGGCTGACGCTGCAACCGTTAAAAGGTAACTAAAATGCCGCGCCCTTCACTTTACGACACCCTGTTTGGTAATTTCTCCGGCGGTCTCGAGCTGCATCAGATCGGTGAAGAAAATCAGGTCATTTTATCGGTGCTTGATAATATGCAGCGTATCCTCAACTGCCGGGCGGGCACGCTGGCGCATCTTCCGGATTACGGTCTGCCGGATATGACAAAAATTCTCCAGGGGATGCCGGGTAGCGCGCACCAGTTAATGACCACGCTGTCCGCGGTACTGCTCAAATACGAACCGCGGCTGAAGAGCCTCCGTGTGGAGATGCTCGAACAGACACAGCCGGGCGAACTGCGTTATGCCATCGACGCGGAACTGAAGGAAATTGGTCTGGTACGCTATGGCACGGAATTTATGCCTGAAGGCAGGGTTCTCCTTCGCCATCTGAAACAGCAACAGTATCTGAATGCCCGCACTGCTATTTAGCCCTCACTCTGGTTACTCCTATGACAACTTATCCTAAGCGCCACCTGACTACCGGTGGCGACCCACGCACGCTGGCAGACTACGCAAAGCTGCGTGAAGAAATGCATAAACTCAGCCACCCGGCGCGCCCCGACGTTGACTGGCTGTACGCAGAACGGCTTTGTCTGTCGCTGTTTGACCGTAACGGCGTAGAGCTGCAGACTGCGGCCTGGTATACGCTTGCCCGTACGCAGTTAACCGGTTTATCCGGCCTGAATGAAGGCCTGGCTATCCTGGAAACGCTGATTACCCGTCAGTGGGGGAGCCTTTGGCCACAGCCGGTACACGCGCGGATGGAAATCCTCAGCGGTTTGGGTAAACGGCTGCAGCAAGCGCTGCGTACGCTGACGCTGACCTATGCCGATCTTAGTTTGATTTATGAGGCGGAAGCGCATCTGAAAGCGCTGGATGCTGCGCTACAGCGTCTGGAATTAAAGCACGCCAGTCAGTTTGATGCGTTGCTCAATTTGATGCATAACGCGGCGGTACGGCTGGAGAATAGCGATGGTGTAACTAGCGCTGATACCCTACCGCACGTAGTCGCGATGGAGAACGCTTCCACCCATTTGGATGAGCGGGTTGAGCGAACAAAGTGGGTTTATATTGCGCCGTCGGAAACGCTGCCAAACGTGCAAGTCGGCAATGAGCGTCAGAACTCTGAAAAACGATGGCGACCTTTTATGGCCGGTATGCTGACGATGCTGGCGCTGGCCGCAGCGGCGGGGTGGGGGGGGCAGGCGATGAATAAACCAGATCCGGAACAGCGGCAATTCGCTCTCAGTCTGGCGCCATTGCCGACTGTACTTTCGCCAGATCAGTTACGCTCCTTTTCTCTGCACGCACCGTCAGCAGACAGTGGGATAAAGCAGACCCGGCAGCAGCTTACACATCTGGCTCAACTCAAGCCGAATTGGGCCATCGACTATAGCGATCAACTGGTACAACAGGCACTGGCGCTATGGCCGGAGCAGGCGAAAACATTGTCCTCGCAGTGGCGGCAGCAGATCATAGCCGCCGCGCTGCCGGCGGAAAACCTCACCGGGTGGTATCAGGGAATGCAGCAACTGCAGCAATTAACTCAGCGTCTGAATGCCCTGGATGAGCAGAAGGGAAAATACCTGACGGTCAGTGAACTGAAATCCGCGGTGTTCGCCATTACTCAGTCTCTTAATCGAACCGTCCCGGCTGAAGAACAGTTACGTCAACTATCAGCGATGACAGAAGGACAAATCAGCCGCGCTGCGCAGCAAAAACAGACGGAACAGCACCTGCAGCAGCTGATAGTCTCTTATGCGCTACTGAAAAGTAAAACGCCGGAATAGCTTCGCGCAAGGCGTCAGGGCTGGGACATATCGTGCTGTAGCGACACCAGCCCTGGCAAAGGCGCTTACCGCTGCAACACCTCGGCAAATTTAGCAAGCCACTGCGGGTGGGCAGGCCAGGCGGGTGCGGTGACCAGATTGCCGTCAACATGCGCCTGGTCGATGCCAATATCCGCATAATGCCCGCCGCTGAGTCGAACTTCGGGAGCGCAAGCCGGGTAAGCGCTACAGGTACGGCCTTTAAGAATACCCGCGGCGGCCAGAAGCTGCGGGCCGTGGCAAACGGCGGCAATCGGTTTATGCGCGGCGTCGAAAGCCTGGACCAGTTTAATCACCTGCTCATTCAGGCGCAGATATTCTGGCGCGCGGCCGCCGGGGATCAGCAGGGCGTCGTAGTCCTGTTCTCTGGCGCTGGCAAAATCGGCGTTCAGTACGAAGCGGTGACCGGGTTTTTCGCTGTAGGTCTGAGCGCCGTCAAAATCATGAATCGCCGTCATAATATAGTCGCCTTTGCTCTTATCCGGACAGACGGCATCAACCTGATGGCCGATCATCTGTAATGCCTGAAACGGTACCATGGTCTCGTAATCTTCAGCGTAATCACCCACCAGCATTAAAATTTTCTTGCCCATATTCTTGTTCCTCCCACGATAAAGATGAATAAGATATAGACTGCCACAAGAGAGAAAGCGAACCGTGAGGGCGCTCAAAAATGGGTATTGATGACATTTGGCTGCCGGGATTTAACCCGAGGGGAATGCGTTGCCGCAGCCAACGGCCACGGCAACAAAAAGCGGTCAGAGTTAATCCACGTTAGTGAAGTAGTCGCGAGCAACCGCTTCTACACGCTTCGCTTCCAGGCCGGTCTTTTCGCTGATCCCGGCGATAAACGGCTTGAACTGCTCGGTCATCACGTGGCCGCCGTCCCAGTGGGCGACGTAGTAACGGCACTGATAGCGATAAAAGTGGAGGGTCTTTTCTCCTAACGTGTAATACATGACATTCTCCTGTCCAGTGTGTCGGGCTGCGTCCGCAGAAGCTAAGGGCGTACCACAATAATCAGGTATTTGATTATATCCTGCTCCCAAATGTGGCAAATTTCCAGCAGCCAATTGGCGATCGAGAGAGATTTTCCTGGGGAGGGTTTTCAGCAGAAGAGAATATGTAGCGGCTGAAGAGTACGACAGCCGCCAGGGAGAGCTTACTGAAGCCCGGCCAGTTCGTTGGCGGTTAACGCCAGCTTCTGCACGCTGCCGCTTTCTGACGAGGCAACGGCAGCTTCCAGCACCGCCATCACTGCCAGCGCCTGTAGCGGAGGCACCGGGTTGGCGATTTTGCCCAGCAGGGCATCGCGAACCTGAATATAGTACTGGCGCTGATCGCCTTTCGGCGTGGCGAGCGTGTGCGCCTGCAGGCTGGCGTCGAACAACGTCATGCTGTCGTCATCCTGGCCCCAGCTTTCACTCCCTGGGATGACGCCTGCCAGCAGCTGGCTCTCCTGCTGGTCTGCTTTCAGTTTCACGACGCTGCCGCTATCTCCGTGGACCGTGAAACGCGAGACGCCGCCGGCCACCAGCATGCTACAGTGCAAAATCACTTTGTGCTGTGGATAGTTCAGTACCACATGTGCCCAGTCGTTAATCTCTGCGCCCTGGCGCAGGGTGGCAATATTACCCTGTACAGTTTGCGGCAGGCCGAAAAGTTGCAGCGTCTGGTCGATCAGGTGCGGGCCAATATCAAACCACAGGCCACTACCCGGTACGTTCTGTTCGCGCCAGCGGACGCGAACCTGCGGGCGGAAGCGGTCGATATGCGACTCGAAATGCTTAACCTTGCCGATCAGCCCCTGCTCGATGGCCTGCTTAATGCCGAGATAATCGCTATCCCAACGGCGGTTATGGAAGACAGAAAGCAACCGTTGCTTTTCTTCCGCCAGCGCGATCAGCTCGCGCGCTTCCTGCATATCGAGAGTAAAAGGTTTATCTACCACTACGTGCTTACCGGCATTGAGCGCCAGGCGAGCCAGCGGGGCGTGGGTGGCGTTTGGCGAAGCGAGTACCACCAGATCGACGTCCGGATGCTGAATGGCCTCTTCCGGCGAAGCGATGACCGCGACATCCGGCAGATCCTGCTTCACTTTAGCTTCGTCGCGGGAGGCGACGATGGCAAGCTTTAACCCTTCGACCGAATTAATGAGCGGCGCGTGAAACGTTTTGCCGACAAATCCGTAGCCGATCAGCGCAATATTAATGTGCTTACCTGCGCCGTTGATAACTTTATGCATGACTTTCTCCACGTTATTCAGCGTCAGCAATGCTGACCTGCATTGAATTGTCTTCGCCAAGCGCGTGCCACGGCTTGTCGAGGAATAGACGATCGATGTGCTTCAGCTCGGCGACCAGGTAAGGCTCGCAGCGATTAAGTTTCAGATGATCAGCCACCAGCCAGTGCTCGACGCTGGCTGCCAGCATGGCGCGTTTCACTTCCGCATCCGCTTCCTGGCTGGCGCTAAGCCCTTGCCGCGCATGGATCGCGCAGGCGCCGAGAATGACGATATCCGCGCGGTAACGAGAGAGCAGCGCCAGCGTGGCGCTACCGGCAAACAGCCGCTGCCGCATATCCCATTTCCCGCCAAGTAAAACCAACTCGATATCGGGCCGTTCGCTAAATAGTTGGGCAATATCCAGCGAAGGGGTGATGACCGTCAGCGGTCCTTTTAGATGCGCGGCGACGGCGAGTACCGTGCTGCCGGCGTCTAAAAATAGCGTTGCACCCGGTGGGACTTCACGCGCGACCAGCGCGCCAAGGCGTTGCTTAGTCTCGGGCAGCAACGCATTGCGCCCCTGGCGATTCATGGCCGGAAGATCGAGGGCGATAGCGCCGCCATGGTTTTTCTGCACCAGTCCGCGTTTTTCCAGGTCACTTAGATCGCGGCGAACGGTATCGGGCGAGACCTGCAATCGTTCAACCAGTTCGCTGATGCTAATTTGACCGTTTTCGCTCAGTAGTTCGAGCAAAAACTGTTGTCGGGCGGTTTTATGCATAATTGCTGTTCCTGCAAAATACTGCAACAACCTGCATAATACAGCATGATGTGAGAATGTGAATCGCAAAAAACAGCAAAAAATGCGTTACCAGTTAAAAGGGGAGATGGAGCATCGCTTTTTGGGAAGGGGGACCGGCTCAGCGCAGCCTGTAGAGCGTTAAACCGGTCTATTCAAGGTAATCCGCTCAGCGCATTACCCAGTGCTGATTACCGACTTGTTCGTAGCAACGGGTCGGCGGCTGCCAGTCTTTATCGCGAAACGGCGACGGCAGTTCATCGTTATTGGCTTCACGCAACAGATGGCGACGAGACGGATCGGTCTTTGGGATCGCCGCAATCAGCTTTTGCGTATACGGGTGCTGCGGATTGGCGAAAATGGCCTGCCGCGGGCCAATTTCGACGATTTCACCGAGATACATCACCGCCACCCGGTGGCTGATGCGTTCAATCACCGCCATATCATGCGAGATGAACAGAAAGGCGATTTTCATCGTTCGTTGCAGTTCGATAATCAGGTTGACCACCTGCGCCTTGACCGACACATCCAGCGCCGACACCGACTCGTCGGCGATAATCACCTTGGGGTTCATCGCCAGCGCGCGGGCAATGCAGATGCGCTGGCGCTGACCACCGGAAAATTCATGCGGATAGCGGTTAAGTACCGCGACGTTGAGCCCCACTTTTTCAATTAATTCATGGGCGCGCGCCAGCGCCTGCTGGCGGGTGGCAAGGCCATTTTCCAGCAGCGGTTCAATCAGCGTTTCCTGGATTTTCAGCCGCGGATTCAGACTGGCGAACGGATCCTGAAATATCATCTGGATATCCTGACGCATCCGCTTTTGCTGCTGGCGCCCGGCTTGCAGGACGTCATAACCATGGAGACGAACATGACCGGATTGTGCCTGGACCAGGCGGATAAGACTGCGACCGGTGGTCGATTTACCGCAGCCTGATTCGCCCACCAGCGATAGCGTTTCGCCGGGCCATAAATCAAAGCTGACGTTTTCTACGGCGTGTATATGCCCGGCTAACTGATTAAAAAAGCCTTTTTTGACGGGAAAACGGGTGACCAGGTTTTTGACCGACAGCACAGGTTCGTTGCTGGTCAGACTGAGATCCGCTTCTGGCGGATAACGATGAATTTCTCCGGTTTGCAGGTTCACCGATGGAAATTTACAAGGGGTCGAGCTTACATCCATTTCACCTGCCGCAGGTACCGAGGCCAGAAGCGCGCGGGTATAGGGCTGTTGAGGTGCGGCGAATAGCGTCGGCGTGCGCTCGCATTCGATGGCGTCGCCGCGGAACATCACCAGCGTATCGTCGGCGGTTTCCGCGACCACGCCCATATCATGAGTAATAAACAGCACCGCGGTATTGTTTTCTGCCTGCAGAGTTTTAATCAGATCGAGGATTTGCCCCTGGATAGTGACGTCCAGCGCGGTAGTAGGTTCATCGGCGATCAGCAGTTTAGGCTTCAGGGCCAGCGCCATCGCGATCATCGCGCGCTGGCGCATACCGCCGGAAAACTGATGCGGATATTCATCGAAACGCTGTGCGGCATGCGGAATGCGGACTTTTTCCAGCAGGGCGATGGCCTCCTGCTTCGCCTGGCGCGCCGATAACCTCTGATGGCGGATAAAAACTTCCGCTATCTGATTGCCGATGGTAAATGCCGGATTAAGACTGGTCATCGGCTCCTGAAAAATCATCGCTACCTCGGCGCCGCGTACACGACGCATCTCCTCTTCAGGAAGCTCGAGCAGGGATTGGCCGCCGAGCAACACCTGTCCCTCGGTACGGCTATGGCGGGCAGAAAGCAGGCGCATGATGGCCATCGCCGTCACGCTTTTGCCTGAGCCCGATTCGCCGACAATCGCCAGCGTCTTACCTGGATAAAGGCTAAAACTGATATTACGCACCACTTTCTGCCAGCTATCGCCGTGGCGGAATGAGATGCTCAGATTGTTGACGGCCAGTACTGGCGCAGGCATTTCCCGGTTCATGACTCAGGACTCCCTGGCAAAGGGCGCGCGGGCGGAAACCCGCACCTGTGGGGTGAATTCGAGGTCACGCGTAAACGGCCAGGTCGGGGTCAGCATTCGCCGGCGGGCCACCCGTTCAATATCCTGATCGACGACCCCTTCCGAGAGCGCCATCAGGTTCGGATTAGCCAGCGGCGCCAGTTCCGGCGATAAATAGCCGGATTTGACCACCAGAATTTTCACCTGCCGCGGGTCTAACCCCAGCGCGCTAAAGTCAGCAATGTCGTGATACGGACGACGACGGTCAGCCACCACCACGGTAATACCGACGGTCTGCAAAATCGCCTGATTGGCCGGGCGCTGCGGGCCTGCCGCCAGCAAACCTGTCACGGTAAAACGCGCGCTCGCGCTGACGCCCGCCGGATCGAGGTTAGCGCCGAGTGTTAGCTGTAGTTCAGCGCCAATACCGGCTTCAAAGGCCGCACGCGTTGCCGGCGCGTCGGTAATGCCGGCAACCAGAGTATTTTGCGCCTGTTGGCGTAGCAGTTCGGCGAGCGCATCGCCGCGATCGCCGACGCCGCCGCCGGTTGGATTATCGCCAGAATCCGCCAGGATCACCGGGCCCGTGGCGCTGGCGATAGCCTGAGCGACGCATTCGGCTACGCTGCCCGTCCTGCACCCGAAAACAAAATCTTCCCGCGCGTCCCAATATGCCTGAGCCAGTTTTGCGGCCTGTTGCTCCAGTACCGCGCGATCGGTGCCGGTAAAAATGGCCGCGGCGGTGGCGCGCGGTTCATCGGCCCACACGTAGCCGACCATTAATGAGCTATCGAGTACGCCGTCTATCTGGTCGCTGTGCGGCAGCATGGCGTAGAGGCTTTTCGCCGGTTCATCTTCTGTACTGGTTCGCTCGCCAGGGAGTAATACCGGGATGGGGGCCCACACTATGCCCGGGCGCACGCCGCTTTGCAGACTATTCACCAGCATACTGACCGAACGGCGCATGGTCTCTTCGATATCGATATGCGGCGCGGTGCGATAGGTTGAGTAGATGTCGATGGCGTCGATGATGCGCTGGGTCACGTTACCGTGTAGATCGTAGCTGACGGCAATCGGGCAGTCATCGCCAACGCAGGCGCGGGCGGCGGCGATCCAGTCTCCTTCGGCATCTTCCATACCTTCAACGAACATTGCGCCGTGCATCGCCAGGTACAGGCCGTCGATCGGCAGTTGCGCCTGTAGACGGCTTAAGAATTCGGCTTTGAACTGTTCATAGGTCTCTCGCGCCACCGGGCCGCCGGGAATCGCCCTGGTGTGCAGCGTCGGCAGAAACGTCGCCGGATAATCACGTAAAAACTGAAAGTGGGGCGCCTCCAGCAGGGCATCGCCCTTGACGGTGCGAAACTCCGCTTCATGAGTCAGTACTGGGTTAAACGTGCTGCATTCAATATGTATTCCGCCAACGGCAATGCGCATAGGGACCTCGAAATTAGGCTGGGAAGAGAACGTGAGTCAGCGCGACGCTCGCCGCGGCGAGCGCCCAACTATCTGGAACCAGCGGGCGATAGATAAGCGGCGTTTTCCCCGCCATCCCCGGCAGCAGGTTGGTTTCAATGGCTTGTTGCATCACGGTATTCAGTAAACCGTTAAAGCTTTCCGGCTGATGGGCAAGCATGATCGCCGCCGGATCGTGGGTCTGGATCTGATGTGAAATAGCCAACCCTAAGGCGTCACCGGCCCGATGCAAGATCTGGATGGCGGCAGTGTGGCCCTTGCGCGCCATGGCCTCCAGTTCATCCAGTTGGTCGGTGTTGATACCGGCCATGCGCGCCTGTTCAAAAATAGCGGTGAGAGACGCAATGGTGTCGAGACAGCCGCGCTTCCCGCAGCGACAAGGCGTGCCTGCAGGCATAATGGTGCAATGGGCTATTTCGCCTGCGCCGCCGTGGGCGCCGCGCCAGATTCGGTCATAGATGACCGCCGCGCTGCCGATGCCGCTGCCGTGGGAAATCACCACTGCGCTCTCCAGCTTGCGCAGATGGCCAAACGTTTTCTCCCAGTTCGCCAGTGCCCGGGTGTCGTTTTCAATAAATACCGGGATCCCGCCGGTCGCGCGGCTTAACAATTCAGCTAGCGGCACCTGATGCCAGCCCAGCAGCGCCGACTGTACGCAGACCGCTTGCGCGGCATCCACAAAGGCAGACAGGGCAAAACCGATGCCGACCAGCCGTTGGCGCTCGATGAGCGTATCGTTTAATAAACTGCGGATTTCACCCGCCAGTTGCTGGATTACGTCGGGGATTTCAAGCTGTGGCGTGAGCAGGCGCTCGGCGATTTTCTCGCCGCTGGCATTCATCAGCACCAACACAAGCTGATTATCAATCAGCGAGATGCCGATGGCGTAAGCAGCGTCCGGCGCCAGTGACAGGGTGACGGAGGGGCGTCCCTGACCTCCGGAAGCGGCCATATCGCTCTCCTGTAGCAGACCATCAGCCAGCATCTCTTTTACCAGCGCACCAATGGCCGCTTTACTCATACCCGTCAGGCGGGCGAGGTCTGCGCGGCTGGCGCCTTCCTCGCTACAGACCAAATGAATCAATTGTTGGTGGAGTTTGTTCAGCATAGTTACTCAGCCATAACGCTTTTTTCTGAACATAATCGCGGGCTGACGCTTTAGCAACCACTTTATTTTCAAAAATAACTAAAGCATCACATATAAGTTAAATTTATTACCTAATTAAGCGTTATTCATGGCTAATATCACATTTATGGGACACTGTTTTAGGTAAAAAGAAAACCTAATCGCAACATAACAGCCACAACTGGCGACATAACAGACAGGTAGGGGTTAACGGATGAAGGCAATTATGAATAAATATCGACTTGCCATTCTGGCAGGCTTACTGGCGGCTGGCGGGGCGACGGCGCTGCAGGCGGCGACGCTGAACGTGATGCAAAACGAACCTCCGCGTAGCATGGACCCGGGCGATCAAACCGCGACCTTTACCGATACCGTATTAAAACCAATGTATGAAGGCCTGGTAGATTTATCGCCGGATTTCAAGATAGCGCCCGCGTTGGCCACCGCCTGGAAGGTGAGCGATGACGGTAAAGTCTGGACGTTTACCCTGCGTAAAAACGTCACTTTCCATGACGGCTCGCCGTTCAATGCCGATGCGGTGGTCGCCAATATCGAACGACATATCGACCCGAAAGGCGGTCTGGCCGCGAGTTCGCGGATGCGCAACGTTATCGCCTCAGTGAAGAAGATCGATGATAACAACGTCGAGATTACGCTGAAAAAGGTCTATCCCTCTTTCCTCAATCTGTTGACCGGCGGCTCGGCGAAGATGGTGAGCCCGGCGGCGGCGAAAGCCGGCACTATTGGCCGTAAAGCGGACGGTACCGGCCCGTACATGCTGCAGGAGTATAAAACCGGTGAATATGTGCTGGAGAAGAAAAACCCGAAATACTGGGGCGAGAATCACGGCCCGGATGAGATTAAGTGGACCTGGAGCGCGGAGCCGTCGGTGATGAACATGGCGCTGCTTTCCGGCCAGGTCGATGTGATTAACCCGGTACCGCCGCAGTTTGGTCGGCAGTTGAAAAGCAACCCGCAGGTGAAACTGGAGCAGGGGCAGGGGGCGTCGGTATTTTGGGTGGCGCTCAACGTTGAGCAAAAACCGCTGAACGATGTCCGCGTGCGTCAGGCCCTGAACCTGGCGACCGACAAAGAAGCGCTGCTGAAGGCGGTGATGTTTGGCTTTGCTTCTGCCGCCAACTCGCCGCTGGCGCCGGTGAACGAAGGATATGATAAAACCCTCAACGACTATCCGTGGGATCTCGATAAAGCGAAAGCGCTATTAAAAGAGGCCGGTTACCCGCAGGGCTTTGAGATGAACATCGCCGTGCAGGGACCGGATGCGCGTACCGCGCAAATCCTGCAGGCGATGTGGGGCAAAGTTGGCGTGAAGCTCAATATCCAGCAGATGGAGAGCGGCGTCTGGAGCAAAGCGGCGTTTGCGCCGGCAGCGGAAAAGTTGGCCAACCGTACCGATGCGGTGCTGGCCTCCTGGTCCTCCGGCCTTAATGGGTCTGATTTGCAGCTGCGCCCGCTGTACTACTCACAGAGCGCCGCGCCGGCCGGGGCCAACCTTGGCTTCTACCGCAACCCGCAGGTAGATGAGCTGTTAGATAAAGCCGCAACCACCATGGATGACAACGCGCGTATCGCTGAATATGTGGCGGCGCAAAAGGCCATTATGCACGACGCACCGCATGTGATGCTCTACTTCCAGGACGATCTGTACGCCACCCGCGCCACCATTAAAGGCGTGCGGATGGAGCCGGGCGGCGAAATTATCGTTACCGAAGCGCAAAAGCCATAACGTTGAGTTCAGGGTGGAGTTGTTATGAAAGCTTATGTGATTAAAAAACTGCTTTCTTTGCCGCTGATCCTGCTGGGCGCCTCGTTGATTGTCTTTATGGCGATCAGAATGCTCCCCGGTGACCCGGCCCGCCTGATGGCCGGGCCGCAGGCCACCCAGGATGATGTCAGCCGTATGCATACGCGCCTCGGTCTGGACGATCCGCTGGCGGTGCAGTATGGCCATTTCGTTAGCGGAATGCTGAAGGGGGATTTTGGCACTTCGCTGAAGTCCGGTCAGCCGGTCTCCGCCGAAATGAGCGAACGGGTTCCTTATACTTTAGGCCTGGCGCTGCTGGCGTGGATGATGGCGGTGATCCTCGGTATTCCCATGGGGATGTGTGCGGCGATTTACCGCAATCATGTTGCCGACCATGTGCTGATGCTGGTAGCGATTGCCGGCGCGTCGATAGCCAATTTCTGGCTGGCGCTGATCGCCATGGATACCTTTTCGGTGAAGCTGGGCTGGCTACCGCTACTGGGCGCCGAAGGCTGGAAAAGCTATATCCTGCCGTCGGTTTGCCTGGGGATTTTCCCGATGGCGGTGATGTCGCGGATGACCCGCTCCAGTATGGTTGATGTGTTAGGCGAGGATTACATCCGCACCGCGAGGGCCAAAGGGCTGGCACCGTTTCAGGTCTATTTCAAGCATGCGCTGCGCAATGCGCTGATCCCCATCGTGACGATTATCGCACTGAACTTCGGCAGCCTGATCGGCGGCGCGGTGGTGACCGAGTCGGTGTTTAACTGGCCGGGGATAGGCCGCTATCTGGTGGATTCGGTACGCTATCGCGATTATCCCGTCATTCAGGGAGTGACGATGATTACGGTGGCAAGCGTGGTGGTGATGAACCTGGTTGGCGAGATGATTATCGCCAGAATCAACCCGAAAATAAGGTTTGACTGATATGTCGGAAATTTCACTCGCCAAATCGCGCAGCGGTGTGCTCAGCGGCCTGCGCTGGGGGATGGAGCATCCCTCTCTGACCCTCGGCGGCATCATCGTCGCCTTAATCGTGGTATGTGCCCTCTTCGCGCCGTGGTTAAGCCACTACGATCCCTATGCGCAGGACCTGCTGAATATTCTCTCCGCACCGTCGGCCGACCACTGGCTGGGCACCGATGACTATGGCCGCGATATCTTTTCCCGCACCATTTACGGCGCCAGGATCTCGCTGATTGAAGTGGTGGTCAGCGTGGCGCTGTCGCTACTGATGGGGCTACCTCTGGGCATTATCGCCGCCCTGTGCGGTAAAAGTGTCGACCACCTGATTATGTGGGTGATGGATGTCATTTTCGCTTTTCCCGGTATCGTGCTGGCTATCCTGCTGGTCAGCGTCCTCGGCGCAGGGTTGATGAATATGCTGCTGGCGATCGCTATCTTCTCGGTGCCGGTTTACGCGCGCCTCAGCCGTAACCTGACCTTGGGCATCAAGAATATGGAGTACATGGAAGCGGCACGGGCACTGGGAATTGGCTATCGCCGGCAGATAATCCACTACATCCTGCGAAATACCCTGGGGCCGATTACCGTGCAGGCGACATTGACCGGCGGCTCGGTGATCCTCGCCGCGGCTTCGCTCTCCTTCCTCGGCATGGGCGTGCAACCGCCGATGCCGGAGTGGGGGACAATGATGAGCGATGGGCGTAACTTCCTGGGTATCAGCCTGGGGATTTCGCTATGGCCGGGGCTGGCTATTGTCTTTTCGGTATTAGGCTTCAACCTGCTGGGCGATGGCCTGCGTGATTTAATGGATTCGCGCCTATGAGTAACAGCGTGCTTTGTCTGGATATTGGCGGCTCCTTTATTAAAAGCGCGGTTTCTCCGGCGCTGGGGCAACTTGTTATGCCGCGCCAGCGGGCGATGCCGCTAAGCTCCTGGCCCGCCTTCGTCTACGCTGTGCAGGAGATTATCGCGCAATATGGCGATGCGATTAGCGAACAGAGTCCACTGGCGCTCTCCTGCGCCGGAGTGGTGGATGTTGCCAACGATCGTATTCTGTCGAGCAACATTCCGCCGTTCGCCGGTATTGATATTACCCGTTCGCTGCAGGCTGAGCTCGGGCGCCCGGTGGCGATGGCTAATGATGCTGACTGTTTTACCTTAGCCGAGGCGCGTTTCGGCGCGGCAAAAGATCTGCCGGTGGTGTTGGGCGTGATCCTCGGCAGCGGGATCGGTGGGGGGATTGCCATCAACGGCAACATTCTCTACGGCAATCAGGGGATCGGCGCCGAGTGGGGGCACGGACCCATTACCCGCACTCAGCTGCGGGGAATTGAGTTGCCGCGGCTGGCCTGCGGCTGCGGACAGCAGGGCTGCCTCGATACGCTCGGCGGTGCAAAAGGGATGCAGCGGCTGCATCAACTGCTCAGCGGTCAGGCGCTAAGCAGTGTCGAGATCGTGAAGCAGGGTATAGCCGGAGAAGAGACAGCGGCGTTTACCCTTGAAGTATGGCTTGAGCTGGTGAGCGAACCATTGGCCCATACGGTGAACATTCTCGGGCCGCATAAAATCGTCGCCGGCGGCGGGCTGGCGGGTGAAACGGCGCTGCTGGCGCGCCTTGATACAGCATTGCGGGCAAAGATTCTGCTGAAGAGCGCTGAGCCACTACTGGTCGCCGGGCAATTTAGTCGCGAAGGGGGATTACTGGGGGCATCTGTGCTGGGCTGGGAAAAATTTTAGCCAGAAATGTGGCGAATTTGACGGAAGCTTCTAGGATTAGAGCCTATCCCAGTAGGCGTAATTGGCGCAGCCAGTTTGAACACGGACAGCGCGCAGAAACCGGAGCGTACACGTAGTACGTGAGGATTTCGAGCACTGCCCTGGTTCAAAATGGCAAGTAAAATAGCCCTAATGGGATAGGCTCTTAGTCTGCTTATAAAAATGGAGTAATAACATGTGCACTAATTTACACGATAACGCCCGCCGCTATGCGGAAGAGAAAAAATGAACTCTTGCTACTAATCCTGTCCTGTGCCCGCCCAGACGACGGCAAAGGTTAATACAGTGGATTAGCCGACGACTGATACGAACGAATAAGAACCCGCCAATGGCGGGTTCTCCCTTTCTGACGGCCTGAACAACTTACTTGAGCATTTTGTTATAGACGTAAAAATCCGTATCGCGTACGAAGCCGCTACGCTCGTATAACGCCTGCGCTTTAGTATTATCGGTTGCCGTGCTGAGCATAATAAATGCGGAATCACTCTCTTTTGCCAGCTGTTCGGCACGGGCAATCAACTGCTGCGCCACGCCGTGCTGGCGGGCAGACTCATCAACGTACAGATCGTAAAGCAACCAGATGCGCTTCATTTCCAGCGAGCAGAACAGGGGATAGAGCTGGGTAAAGCCCACCGCTTTGCCGTCCATTTCTGCGAAGAAAATGACCGACTCATTCAGTTGCAGGCGCTTAAGGATGAACTCCCGCGCCTGGCCGAGATTTTCTTCGACCTGATAGAAACGTCGATAGGCGAGATACAGCGGCAGGATGGTATCGACATCCTGGGGCTGGGCTTGATAAATATTCATACTAAAACCTCATTAAAATTACGGATGTAATTGTAATACAAATATGATCAACTGTCGCCAAACGCACTATGCTGCGTATTTGTTAGGCGATTGCGACGATTGCGGGAGGCGAAATTCAGCCGAATAGCGTACCTTATGGATTATTCACGCTTTTTACAGGCATGCATTAATGGAGGTTCAGTGGACGCGATTAAGGGCTCGGAGCTGAAAGTGCCGGACGCCATCTTTGCATGGGTGCTCGACGGGCAGGGCGGCGTAAAGCCGCTGGCTGATGACGATATTATCGATAAGAGCAGTCCCTGCTGGCTACATCTTAATTATACCCATACCGATAGCGCCGACTGGTTAGCCGCTACGCCGTTGTTACCGAATAATGTTCGCGACGCGCTGGCCGGTGAAAGCACGCGCCCGCGCGTGACGCGCATCGGCGATGGCGCGCTGATTACCTTGCGTTGTATCAACGGCAGCACCGATGAACGCCCCGATCAACTGGTGGCGATGCGACTGTATATGGACGAGCGGCTAATCGTTTCCACTCGTCAGCGTAAGGTGCTGGCGTTGGATGATGTGCTGGGGGATCTGCAGGAAGGCAATGGGCCGACGGATTGCGGCAGCTGGCTGGTGGAAATTTGCGATGCGTTGACCGATCACGCCAGCGAGTTTATTGAACAGCTGCACGACCGGATTATCGACCTTGAAGATGACCTGCTTGATCAACAGGTGCCGCCGCGCGGTTTTCTGGCGCTACTGCGAAAGCAGCTTATCGTCATGCGCCGCTATATGGCTCCGCAGCGCGATGTCTACGCCCGTCTTGCCAGTGAGCGTCTGCCGTGGATGAGTGACGATCACCGTCGGCGGATGCAGGATATTGCCGACCGTCTTGGCCGCGGTCTTGACGAGATTGACAGCTGCATTGCCCGCACGGCAATCATGAGCGATGAAATCGCGCAGATCATGCAGGAGTCGCTGTCGCGGCGGACTTACACGATGTCATTGATGGCGATGGTTTTTTTGCCCAGCACCTTCCTGACCGGTCTGTTTGGCGTCAACCTTGGCGGTATTCCTGGCAACAGCTGGCATCTTGGCTTTTCGATATTTTGCGTAATGTTAGTTGTTCTAATCGGTGGTGTTACCTGGTGGTTACATCGTAGTAAATGGTTGTAAGAAATTGTCTTTTCAGGCGATTTTGCCGCTGAAACTCCGGCAATATTTGAGCGAAATCAATAAACCATCTACCCATTCAGGGCAATATCTCTCTCGCAGGTGAATGCAACGTCAAGCGATGGGCGTTGCGCTCCATATTGTCTTACTTCCTTTTTTGAATTACTGCATAGCACAATTGATTCGTACGACGCCGACTTCATTGAGTCGGCTTTTTTTTTGCCCTCTGCCAGCTAACTTCTACGCTTAAAGAATAGTCCTGTAAAGAGAGGGGATAAAATATGCGTAACATGGCGCTGTCCTTGCAGTCGATACCCATCGGCCCTGAGCCCAATGACCCGGTGCCGGTGCCCGATCCGCGGCCTCGCCCGCACCCGCTTCCCGACCCGCCGCCGGACGATGACCCGATTAAATTGTCGCATCAAGAGCGGAGATCTGCGAGGATACGCGCCTGCAGATTGTCCGCCCTTTAATGCGAGAAAACATTGTGACCGCTTTTTCAACACTGAACCTTTTGCCCGAAGCTCAACTGAACAACCTTAACGAACTGGGATATCACGCAATGACGCCAGTGCAGGCTGCCGCATTGCCTGCGATCCTGGGCGGAAAGGATGTGCGCGTACAGGCGAAAACCGGCAGCGGTAAAACGGCGGCCTTTGGTCTGGGATTGCTACAGCACGTTGATGCCGGTCTGTTCCAGACCCAATCACTGGTGCTGTGCCCGACCCGCGAACTGGCGGATCAGGTTGCTGGCGAACTGCGTCGCCTGGCGCGCTTTTTGCCAAATATTAAAGTATTAACCCTCTGCGGCGGCCAGCCTTTCGGCGCCCAGCGCGATTCCTTACAGCATGCGCCGCATATTATTGTCGCCACGCCTGGCCGCCTGCTTGACCACCTGCAGAAGGGGACCGTATCGCTGGACGCGTTGCAGACGCTGGTTATGGATGAAGCCGATCGCATGCTCGATATGGGCTTTAGCGACGCCATCGATGAAGTGATTCGTTATGCGCCAGCTTCGCGCCAGACCTTACTGTTCTCCGCGACCTGGCCGGAAGCTATCGCCGTAATCAGCGGGCGGGTGCAGCGGGATCCGCAGACGATTGAAATCGATAGCGTTGATGCGCTGCCGTCTATTGAACAGCAGTTTTTCGACGTTTCGCAAAGCGGTAAAATCAAGCTGCTGCAAAAATTGCTCAGCCAGCATCAGCCGGCTTCCTGCGTGGTATTTTGTAATACTAAGCGTGATTGTCAGGCGGTGTGCGATGCATTAAACGCTGCCGGCCAGAGCGCGCTGTCGCTGCATGGCGACCTGGAGCAGCGCGATCGCGATCAGACGCTGGTGCGTTTTGCCAACGGTAGCGCCCGCGTGCTGGTCGCCACCGACGTGGCGGCGCGCGGGCTGGATATCAAATCGCTGGAGCTGGTGGTTAACTTTGAACTGGCGTGGGATCCTGAAGTTCACGTTCACCGTATCGGGCGTACCGCGCGCGCAGGCGAAAGCGGCCTGGCGATTAGTTTCTGCGCGCCGGAAGAGGCGCAGCGCGCTAACATTCTTGCCGAAATGTTGCAGATCAAACTCAACTGGGTTAACGCGCCGGCGGGTAATCATATTGCGCCGCTGCAGGCGGAAATGGCGACCCTGTGTATTGATGGCGGCAAAAAGGCGAAGATGCGTCCGGGCGATGTGCTGGGGGCGTTAACTGGCGATATGGGGTTTGATGGCGCGGATATCGGTAAGATCAATGTTCATCCCGCGCATGTTTATGTCGCTATCCGTCAGGGCGTGGCGCAGAAGGCGTATAAGCAGCTGCAAAACGGCAAGATCAAAGGCAAGTCCTGCCGCGTACGTTTGCTGAAGTAAGGGCGGCAAGTGACGGTCTCCGGCGCTTGCCGGAGACGTGTTGCTTGTTATTTTACTTCAACCACATTCAGACGCAGTTCATCTAACTGAGCGTCTTCTTCTTCCGGCTGCCAGCCCGCAGGCTGCAGCGGGATTTCTTCGCGGTCAAAGGCCAGATCGCCGCCGTCAACCACCGCAGAACCGTGTGTGATGGATTTAAAATCAAACAGATTGACGTCGCTCAGGTGCGACGGCACCACGTTCTGCATTGCGCTAAACATGGTTTCGATACGGCCAGGATAGCGTTTATCCCAATCGCGCAGCATATCGGCGATCACCTGACGCTGCAGGTTAGGCTGGGAGCCGCACAGGTTACAAGGAATGATCGGGAAGCCTTTGGCCTGCGAGAAGCGTTCGATATCTTTTTCGCGGCAGTAGGCGAGCGGGCGGATAACGATATGTTTGCCGTCATCGCTCATCAGCTTCGGCGGCATACCTTTCATTTTGCCGCCGTAGAACATGTTGAGGAACAGCGTCTGCAGGATATCGTCGCGGTGATGGCCGAGCGCGATTTTGGTCGCGCCCAGTTCGGTCGCCGTGCGGTAGAGAATGCCGCGGCGCAGACGAGAACACAGCGAGCAAGTGGTTTTGCCTTCCGGGATTTTCTCTTTAACGATGCCGTAAGTGTTCTCTTCGACAATCTTATATTCAACGCCCAGCTGTTCCAGATACGCCGGCAGAATGTGCTCCGGGAAGCCCGGCTGTTTCTGATCGAGGTTAACGGCCACCAGCGAGAAAGAAATAGGCGCGCTTTTTTGCAGGCTGCGCAGAATTTCCAGCATGGTATAGCTGTCTTTACCGCCGGAAAGACAGACCATAATACGGTCGCCATCTTCAATCATGTTGAAGTCGGCGATCGCCTCACCGACATTGCGGCGCAGACGTTTCTGCAGTTTGTCGATGTTGTATTTTTCTTTTTTACTAATTTCTTGATTTTGCAGCATTTAATAGTGGCTCAATTCATAGTGTGGCATCAGAAGAGCACGCGTTGTGCCAGTCGCTGGATCTATCCCCGCTGGCGCGTAGCAATGAGTGAGGTCTGATAGAAAACCGTGGCGTGTATGGTACGGATTCGGGGGGGCAATGTCAGCATCTTTCCGGCACTTTAATCCGCGAGGAGTAAAGATAATAAAGCCCGCCGGGCGGCGGGCTTGGGATTACCTGACGACCAGCACCGAGCACTCGGCATGGCGCACCACCGCCGCGGCGTTAGAGCCGAGCAGATAGGTAGTAATGTCCGGGCGATGCGAGGCGATAATGACCAGGTCGGCGGGCAGCGATTTAGCCAGCGCCAGAATCTTATCTTTTGGCGAGCCCTCGGCAACGTGGAAATGCATTCTGTCTTCCGGAATGGCGAAGCCTTTTGCCAGCTCACGCAACTGCGCTTCCGATTCGGCGCGTAGTTCATCCATAGCCGGCAGTTCAGCGGTATAGGCCATGCCCAGGGAGGCGTAGTAGGGTAGCGAAGGGATAACGGTGAGGAAATGCACCTGCGCGTCATCGACGCGTGCTTCGGATTCAACGTGGCGGATCACACGTTGAGTAAATTCTTTATCAGAAATATCGATGGGTACCAGAATCATTCTACTCATAAAACCTCCTGTTTTAATAACCACCAAAACAGTATGCCATCAGGATTGAGGTTCTACTACAGCGTGAATCACAAATTGCTACGGGAACCGCTATTTTATTGGCGGTTGAAGCGAAATGCCCGCCGCGAGCGGCGGGCGCAAGCATTAGAACTGATATACCAGACCCAGTGCTACGATATTGTCGGTAGAAATACCGTTGTCTTTATAGAAGTCGTCATTACCGTCGAGCAGGTTGATTTTGTAATCAACGTAGGTGGACATATTACGATTGAAGTAATAGGTCGCGCCGACATCCATATATTTAACCAGGTCTTTATCAGAGTACTGGCCGTTAGAATAGAGATCTTTACCCTTAGACTGCAGATAAGAGATCGCCGGACGCAGACCGAAATCGAACTGGTACTGTGCGGTCACTTCAAAGTTCTGGGTTTTGTTGGCTACGCCACCGCCATCTTTGCTGCTGGTAGAACCATATGGTGTCATATTGCGGGTTTCAGAATACATGGTCGCCAGATAGATATTATTGGCGTCATATTTCAGGCCGGCGGTCCAGGCATCGGCTTTATCGCCATGAGCGTTGGTTTGGGTCATTTGATCGTTAGTACGATCGGATGAGGTATATGCTGCGCCAGCGCTGATGCCCATGCCTAAGTCATAGGTAGCAGAAAGACCGTAGCCGTCGCCGTTGTCATAGCGCACATCATTGTCGTCAATGCTGCCACGGTTGTTGGTACCAACGTCTTCGTTAGTCCCTTTACTTTCGTTTTTACCCTGATACTGGAGCGCGAAGTTCAAGCCGTTAACCAGGCCGAAGAAATCGCTGTTACGATAGGTCGCGACACCGTTGGCGCGGCCGGTCATAAAGTTGTCGGCCTGAGTATAAGAGTCGCCGCCGAACTCCGGCAGCATATCGGTCCAGGCTTCGACGTCGTACAGGACGCCATAGTTACGGCCGTAATCGAATGAACCGTAGTCGCCTGCTTTGATCCCGGCGAAAGCCAGACGAGTCCATGCCTGATCGCCAGAGCTTTCAGTATTGTTAGCCTGAACGTTGTATTCCCACTGACCGTAGCCGGTGAGCATATCGTTAATTTGCGTTTCACCTTTAAAGCCGAAGCGCAGGTAGGTCTGATCGCCGTCTTTACTGGAGTCGCTGGAGAAATAATGTAAACCGTCTACCTTGCCGTAGAGATCTAATTTGTTGCCATCTTTATTATAAATTTCTGCCGCGTGAGCAGCGCCGGCAGCCAATAATGCCGGGATAACCAATGCCAGTGCTTTTCTTTTCATTTGGATATTCCTTTAAATATTTTTGTTTTAACTTCCTGGGTGGAAGTACGGCCATGCTAAAGGAGCGCATTCTGATATGATAAGTATCAATTGTTACAATATAAGTAAATTCTAAAGCAAATAAATATACAGTAATGATAATTTTCCGCATGAATATATTGTGAGGATGCATATAAAATAAAAATTATACATCATCGTTTGAATATCGTATTCTGCCTGGGTTATATGCCTTTATTGTCATTTAAAATTTATATTGTTGCCGTCTCATTCATATCGAATGATTAATTTGTCGGAAAATGACAAGCCCGAATAGTTTTACTATTCGGGCTTTTTTTATCGCGCCAGATTTTCGTCCGCCGGGTTAACTTTCGGTTGCCGGTTTCTCCGTTTTACCTGCCAGCTGGGCCAGGAAATCATAGCGTTTTTGCAGGTCGGTGGCCGCGTCCTTCCACAACTGCTCGGCGACTTCCGGCTGCTGGGCGTTCAGACGACGGAAGCGTTGCTCGTTGAGCAGCGTTTCCGCCAGCGCATCCGACGGCGGGCGCGAGTCCAGCGCCAGCGGCAGCTTGCCTTCATCGGCGCGACGCGGGTCGAAGCGGTACAGCGGCCAGAAGCCGGTTGCCGTCAACTGGCGCATCTGGTCGTGGCTCAGCGCCAGGTCGTAGCCGTGCTCCTCGCATGGGCTATAGGCGATAATCAACGATGGGCCCGGATAGGCTTCCGCCTCCTGAATCGCCTTCACCGTCTGGTTAAGCTGTGCGCCGAGTGAAATCTGCGCTACATAAACATGACCGTACATCATCATGCTTACGCCGAGATCCTTGCGCGCCTTACGTTTGCCGTGCTCGCCAAACTTGGTGACTGCGCCGAGCGGCGTCGCCTTCGATGCCTGACCACCGGTATTGGAGTAACATTGCGTATCGAGCACCAGGATATTGACGTTTTCGGTCAGGCTCAGCACATGGTCAAGACCGCCAAAGCCAATATCATAGGCCCAGCCATCACCGCCGATAAGCCAGACTGATTTCTCGACTAACGCATCCGCATCGGTGAGCAGCTCTTCGGCCCCTTCGACCCCCGTCAGCGCCTGACGCAGCGCGGCGACCTGTTGGCGGCGCGCTTCCGGCGACGCTTCCGTATGCAGCGCGGCGTTCAATTCGGCTGGAAGTTTATCGGCAAATTCGCTCAACAACCGCATCACGCGCTGGCGGTGTTGGTCGACGGTTAAGCGGAAGCCCAGGCCGAATTCGGCGTTATCTTCAAACAACGAGTTGGCCCACGCCGGACCACGTCCGTTAGCGTCAGTGGTATAAGGCGTTGAGGGGAGGTTGCCGCCGTAAATGGACGAACAGCCGGTGGCGTTGGCAATCAACATCCGATCGCCATACAGCTGGGTCAACAGTTTGATATACGGCGTTTCGCCACAGCCCGAGCAGGCGCCAGAGTATTCAAACAGCGGGCTAATTAGCTGCGAGGTGCGAATATCAATGCGCTCAAGTTTGGTGCGATCGATTTCCGGCAGATTGAGGAAGTAGTCGTAATTGACTTTCTCTTCTTCAACGTGCTCAAGGCGCGACATCATATTGATGGCCTTGATGTCCGGATTCTGGCGATCTTTCGCCGGGCACACTTCGACGCACAGGTTGCAGCCGGTGCAATCTTCCGGCGCGACCTGCAGAACGTATTTCTGCCCGCGCATATCGCGGGATTTCACATCCAGCGAGTGCAGGCTGGCTGGCGCGTTTTCCATCTCTTGCGGAGCGACCACTTTGGCGCGGATCGCCGAATGCGGACAGGCGGCGACGCAGTGGTTGCACTGGGTACACAGCTCTTCCTTCCAGATCGGGATCTCTTCGGCAATGTTGCGTTTTTCCCAACGGGTGGTGCCCATGGGCCAGGTACCATCTGGCGGCAGCGCGGAGACCGGCAGCGCATCGCCAAGGCCGGCAAGCATCGCCGCGGTGACGGTTTTGACAAAGTCCGGCGCGGCATCGGAGACCACTGGCGGACGGTTGGGGCTGCTGGCGTTAACCGGCTGCAGCGGCACTTCCGCCAGCGATTCGCGGGCCAGCGCCAGCGCCTGCCAGTTGCGTTCCACCAGCTCCTGGCCTTTGCTGCTGTAGCTTTTGGCAATCGCACCCTGTAGTTCGGCCAGCGCGCTGTCGCCCGGCAGGATTTGGGTTAAATGGAAAAAGGCCATCTGCATAACGGTGTTGATGCGCGCGCCAAGGCTGCACTCACGGGCGATTTTCGCCGCGTTAACCACATAAAAGCGCGCCTGCTTTTGATTCAGCGCGGCCTGTACTTCCTGGGGCAGGCGGGACCATACCTCATCAGCGCTGTAGGGGGTATTGAGCAGGAAAATGCCGCCGGGCTTCAACCGCTCTACCATCTGATATTTATCGATAAACTGCAGTTGGTGGCAGCCGACGAAATCGGCCTGCGAGATCAGATACGACGAGCGGATCGGTTTTTCGCTGACGCGTAGGTGCGAGACGGTCAGGCCGCCGGCCTTCTTCGAATCATAGACAAAATAGCCTTGTGAGAACCACGGCGTGGAGTTGCCAATAATCTTGATATTGTTCTTGGTCGCCGAGACGCTACCGTCGCTACCGAGGCCGTAAAACAGCGCTTCCAGCTTCGCTTCCGCCGGTAGCGTATTTTCCGCCAGCGGCAGCGAAAGGTTAGTCACATCATCATAAATGCCCACGGTAAAGCGGGGTTTTGGCTGTGCGGCCTGTAATTCATTAAAGATGGCCAGCACGCATTCCGGGCCAAACTCTTTGGACGAGAGACCATAGCGGCCGCCGATAGTACGTGGTAGCGTTTCGCGCTCGCCGCGGTTGAAGGCTTCCGCCAGCGCGGTCATCACGTCGAGATACAACGGTTCGGCAAGCGCGCCAGGTTCTTTGGTGCGATCCAGTACGGCAACCGCGCGGGCGCTCTCCGGTAGCGCCTGCAGCAGATGCGTGGCGGAGAACGGGCGATAGAGGCGAACTTTCAGCACGCCGACTTTTTCCCCACGGCTCAGCAGTTCATCCACGACCTCTTCACAGGTGCCGATAGCGGACCCCATGATGACAATTACCCGTTCCGCCTGCGGGTGACCGTAAAATTCGAACGGTTTGTACTGGCGACCGGTGGCGGCGGCGAAATCATTCATCGCCGTTTCAACGTGTTCGTATACCGCGTCGTACCACGGGTTGGTCGCTTCACGGGACTGGAAATAAGTGTCCGGATTGGCGGAGGTGCCGCGAATGACCGGATGCTCCGGGTTAAGGGCGCGTTGGCGATGCTCGGCGATTTTATTCTGCGGCAGCAGGGAACGAATGGTGTCATCCGCCAGCGGCGCGATTTTGTTGATTTCGTGCGAGGTGCGGAAACCATCAAAAAAATGGATAAACGGCACCCGGCTTTGCAGCGTGGCGATATGGGAAATCAGCGCGAAGTCCTGCGCTTCCTGGACGCTGCTGGCGCACAGCATCGCGCAGCCGGTCTGGCGCACGGCCATCACGTCGGAATGATCGCCGAAAATTGACAGGGCGTGGGTAGCCACGGTGCGGGCGGCTACGTGCAGGACAAATGGCATCAACTGGCCGGCCAATTTATACAGCGTCGGGATCATCAGCAGCAGGCCCTGCGATGACGTAAAGGAAGTGGAAAGGGCGCCGGTCTGCAGCGCGCCGTGCACGGCGCCGATAGCCCCGGCTTCCGACTGCATCTCGACCACGCGGGGGACATCGCCCCAGACGTTTTTCAGCCCATCGCCAGACCAGGCGTCAGCCTGCTCCGCCATCGTTGAACTGGGCGTAATCGGGTAGATGGCGATAACTTCACTCGTGCGAAACGCGACTGAAGCGACCGCGCCATTACCGTCAATCGTAATCATAAGAAGACACCCTTACATTGCGCAAAAAGAAGGGACCCGTGAAACGGCGACGAGTCCTGTAATTATGCTTTCATTTTAGCAAACGCCCGCCGCGGCCATTTTCGCATTTGTGTCCTTGGGAATGTCCTTATCTATGTTTGGATCAATTTTTTGGCGGAAAAACAAAAATGTGACTGGTTAAGGGCCGAAGAAGGTGTTGACGGATACCTACGCTGCACTGCTTAAACAAAGCAAAATCTATTTTTAAATTTAATAGCTTTTAGCCAACCGGTAATCGCGTGCTATTTATTTGCTGCGGTGAATTCCCCTCTGCGGCGGAGCGTTCAGTTCAGTCTCCTGTTGGCGAAAATTAGCACGCGAATTAGTTCGAACTGGCTAATTCACCGGGAGGCACCCGGCACCGCAATCACCATTCGCAAACTATGAAACCCGATCGCTGCAAGCGTGATTTTTTCGTCGGGAAAATATTTAGCGCTGGAATGAAAGCCGCGCTGCTGCGGCGCTTTGCCTGTCGAGATCAAGCTTTAAGCGGAATATTTGCTAGAAAATGTTAATGAGGCGCATAAATACGTATTTCGCCTCTCGACGGCAGGCGCTGCGCTGCCTATTATTCTTGAGTTTGTTTATTCTAAGATGTTTCTGAAGGGGGAGAGGATGCGAGCTGCGTTTTTAGTGGGATGTGCGGCGTTATTACTGTCGGCTTGTAGTAACGAGCCGGTGCAACAAGCCACCGCGGCACACGTACCGCCCGGCATGCGCGCGGCGATGAGCGACAGCGGCCAGGCGAATTGCGCGATGGTTGGCGGTTCATTATCGGTTGCCCGCCAGCTTGATGGCACCGCTATTGGCATGTGCGCGCTACCGAACGGTAAACGCTGCAGTGAGCAGGCCTTAGCGGGCGGAAGCTGCGGAAACTACTAATACGCAAGGCGTGTGGTTACATTAAATCGGCGAGTTTATATACCAGCGATTGGTCGGCGGTCGCCAGCGTGAGCTGATTCTCCGTCAGATCGACCTGCGCGCCATCGCGCAGCATTTTGCTGAGGGTATTATCCAGCGCGTTCCGTTGTGGATCCGCGCACAGCTTACGCGTCATCGCCAGCTGTTCAACTTTTAGCTCGCCGTCTGACAGCTTGCCCTCGCCGCTGAAGCCGTTGCACATCGTGCCTGACACATACATTTTTTCGCCGAAGCTAATTTCCGGCGGCGGCGTCTGGCTTGCCGGTAGCGCCTGGCCGTTAACGCTGGTCAGCACAAAACGGTGATGTTGTAGTTGTTCGGCGTTGGTAGAAACTTTGCTGTTGTATACGCAGCCCGATAGCAGCATGCCCGCCGCCAGCAGTGCAGCAAACTTATTCATTCGTACTCCAAAACATTTGTCATATCAATAAAACGAAAAACAGTGTAACTGTAATGCAGGCAGGATCTGTGGGGATTGTCTGAATGTGCCCCCCGTTAGCGGGGAGCACAAAAGGGGAAAGAAGCTTAGACCAGCGCGTTCGGGCAGGTTTCGCCCTTAGCTACCTGCTGCAGATTGCCAAGCGTTGTCTCGGAAATACCGATCAGCGCCTCAGCCGTCAGGAATGCCTGGTGCCCGGTAAACAGGACGTTGTGGCAGGCGGAGAGCCGGCGGAACACGTCATCCTGGATGACATCATTCGATTTATCTTCAAAGAACAGATCGCGTTCATTTTCATACACGTCCATTCCCAGCGCGCCGATTTTCTGGTGCTTCAGCGCGTCGATAGCCGCTTGTGAATCTATTAGCGCGCCGCGGCTGGTATTAATGACCATCACGCCGTCTTTCATCTGATCGAATGCCGCCTGGTTGAGCAGGTGATAGTTTTCGTTGGTAAGCGGGCAGTGCAGGGAGATGACGTCGGACTGCGCGTACAGCGTCGGCAGGTCGACATATTCAACGCCGAGATCCAGCGCCGCCGCGCTCGGGTAGGGATCAAACGCCAGCAGGCGCATACCGAAACCCTTGAGGATCCGCAGCGTCGCGACGCCGATTTTACCGGTGCCGATCACCCCTGCGGTTTTACCGTACATGGTGAAGCCGGTCAGCCCTTCCAGCGAGAAGTTGGCATCGCGGGTACGCTGATAGGCGCGGTGAATGCGACGGTTCAACGACATCATCATACCGATGGCGTGTTCAGCAACGGCTTCCGGCGAGTAGGCCGGGACGCGCACGACGCGCAGGCCCAGCTCTTTAGCCGCATCAAGATCGACGTTGTTAAAGCCGGCGCAGCGCAGCGCGATATATTTCACGCCGTGGGCTTTTAGCTCTTCCAGCACCGGGCGGCTACCGTCGTCATTAACGAAGATGCATACTGCTTCACAGCCGTTGGCCGTTTTCGCGGTCTTTTCGGTCAGCAGGAAGTCGAAAAATTCCAGTTCAAAGCCGTATGCGTCGTTAACATGCTGCAGATACTTTTTATCGTACTGCTTGGTACTATAAACAGCGATTTTCATAAGGCTTTCCTCTAGTGATAATACCGTCACGGTAGCATAATTAAAATAATCTTACAAATATTAAAAATTAGTTTAATTATCAGGTTATGATATTAATTCTAGAGCATATCGCAGTCTTAAGAAATCTCTTTAAAAGACAATACGTTTCACCAAATACTGAGGCTGAATGCCCCCGGCGCCAGCAGGATCAATGGCCAGAGTAAACCCGATGCCACATTGGCAACCTGGAAACGCCATAGCGGTGTACCGCTGGCGCCGGTGACCAGCGGTAACGTTGCGCGCAGCGGCGACAGAAAACGGCCGAAGAACACCGCCCAACCGCCGTGACGGCGCAGGAATAGCTGGCTACGCAGCACGCGTTCGGCGCTGAGCCAGCGCAGGCGTTGCAGATGATGCTGATAGCGCCGGCCAATTTGCCATGAGAGCCAGAATCCGCCGATTGCGCCCAGGCTGGCGCTTAGCCACATTAACAGGAAATGACCGATGCTGGTTGAGGCAAGAGCTCCGAGCACCAGCAAACCCGAGGTACCGGGGATCACAAAAGAGATGAGGGCGCAGGATTTACTGAAGGTCAGCAGAAAAACAATCAGTAATACCAATGAATAATGGCTCTGGGCGCGTTCGATCAGCGAGATAATGAGCTCCACGGAATAACGGCTCCTTATTACCTGTTTTTCCAAGTGTCGCAGGCACAATTTAAACGAAGTCTAAATAGTTATTCAGCAGAAATGAGTGCGACTATCCTTAATCAGGACGTTAACTTTCACTCGCGGGTCGAACGTGCCACAATAGGCGCCTATCGGCTTTTACTTAGAATCAGGATTTGACTGCCCATGAAGGGTAAATATAAAGCCGCTCTTGCGCTGTTATTAGCTCTAATTTTGCTGCCGTTGGCCCTGCTGGCCACATTAACGCATTGGGTTCCGACGCTGGCGGGTATCTGGCTGCCGGTCGGCACGCGTATCTCGCTTGGCGAAAGTCCGCGCCTGACGCGCTCCTCGTTGATTATCCCCGATTTACGCTACCTGGTGGGCGATTGTGAAATTGCTCGTGTCAGCAACGCGCGCCTTACCCGTCCCAGCCGCTGGCGGCTACACCTGAGCGAACTGGATATCAATAGCGCCTGCCTGGCTAAGATCCCCGCCAGCGAGCCGCTCTCCGGCGCGCCGCGAACTCTCGCCGAGTGGCAATCGATGCTGCCTTATAGTTGGTTAACTATCGACAATCTGCGCCTGTCGCCGTGGGAAAAATGGCAGGGGAAACTGGTGATGTCGTTGACGCCTGGGCAGCAGGATATCGGTTATTCAGGCAAAGAGGTCACGTTACAGGCGAAACTGCGCGGCCAGACCTTAACGGTCAGCAATTTCAGCGCGCGGCTGGTGGACGATCAGGCGCCGGTTAAGCTGGTCGGTGAATTCGAAATGCCGCTGGTGCCGGATGGTCTACCGGTCGATGGCCATCTGGTCAGCACCTTCGAGTTCCCACAAACGCCGGGTCTGGTGGATGCGGAACTGGAATGGCAGAAAAACCGCGGCCAGCTGCTGGTCACGCCGCGCGGTGAGGTCGAGCCGATGCTCGACCTGCCGTGGGAGATCACCCCTGAACGTATCACCATCAGCGATGGGCGCTGGAACACGGTGTATGCCGGCTATCCGCTTAGTGGGCGGGTGGCGCTTTCGTTTGGTGACTGGCAGAAAGGCACCGAGGAGATGGAAATCAGCGGCCGGCTCAACGTGTTAACGCACGGCGAAGCGGGTAAAGGCAACGCCGTGCTGAATATTGGCCCAGGTAAGCTAAGCATGGACCACAGCGACATGCCGCTCAGCCTGACCGGCGAAGCCAAGCTCGACGATATGATTTTTTATGCCGTGCTGCCCGCAAAACTCAGCGGCCCGCTGATGACGCCAGAGCTGGCTTTCCATCCCGGCGCGCTGCTGCGTTCACGCGGGCGGGTGATTGACTCGCTGAACATCGATGAGATCCGTCTGCCGTTGGCGGGGGTGAAAGTGACCCAGCAGGGGGTGGATGGCCGCCTGCAGGCGATACTGCGCGCCCATGAACAGGAAATGGGCGATTTTACCCTGCATCTGGATGGGCAGGCCGACAATTTTATGCCCGACCGCGGTCGCTGGTCGTGGCGTTATTGGGGCGATGGTCACTTTACGCCGATGCAGGCACGTTGGGATGTGAAAGGCGCCGGTGAGTGGCGGGATAGCGCCATTATTCTTAACAGCCTGTCGACCGGGTTCGATAAGCTACAGTACGGCACCATGCTGGTCAGCACGCCGCGCCTGACCCTCGATAAACCCATTCACTGGCTGCGCAATGAACAGCATCCAAAATTCAGCGGCACGTTGTCGCTGGATGCCGGTAAAACCACCTTCAGCGGCGGCAGCGTTCTGCCGCCGTCAACGCTCAAATTCAATATTGATGGCCGCGATCCGACCTGGTTCCTGTTTAACGGCTCATTGCACGCGGAGAAAATCGGCCCGATTCGTCTGACCGGCCGTTGGGACGGCGAACGCTTGCGTGGCCAGGCATGGTGGCCGAAACAGGCGCTAAGCGTATTCCAGCCGCTGATCCCGCCGGACTGGAAAATGACCCTGCGTGAAGGTGATATGTATGCGCAGGTGGCGTTCTCCGCGGCAGCCGGGCAGGGCTTTGAGGCCGGGGGCCACGGCGTCTTAAAAGGCGGTAGCGCCTGGATGCCGGACAACCAGATCAACGGCGTCGACTTTGTTCTGCCATTCCGCTTCAGCGGCGGGAGCTGGCAGCTCGGTACCCGCCGTCCGGTTTCACTGCGTATTGGCGAAATCGTCAACCAGTTCACCGCCAAAAATCTGAGTGCCGATCTCCAGGGAACATGGCCCTGGAGCGAGCAGGATCCGCTGGAATTGAGCAACGTTAATGTTGATATCCTTGGCGGCAAGCTGTCCATGCAGCAGCTAAGGATGCCGCAGCATCAACCGGCGCTGCTGCGTCTGCAGAATATCTCCAGCAGTGAGTTGATAAGCGCCATCAAAGTAAAACAATTTGCGGTCTCTGGCGCGTTTAACGGCGCGTTACCGTTATGGCTGAACAACGATAAATGGATCATTAAAGACGGCTGGTTTAGCAACCCCGGCCCGATGACCCTGCGGCTGGATAAAGACACCGCCGATGCGTTGGTGGCCGATAACGTCTCCGCCGGTGCGGCAATTAACTGGCTACGCTACATGGAAGTCTCGAAATCATGGACGCGCATCAACCTTGATAATCTCGGCAAGCTGACGATGAGCGCGGCGATTAGCGGCACCAGCCGGGTGGACGGAAAAAGCAGCACCGTGCATTTAAACTATACCCATGAAGAGAATATTTTCGATCTGTGGCGCAGCTTGCGCTTCGGCGATAATTTGCAGGCATGGCTTGAGCAGAATGCAAAACTGCCCGCCCCGCGCTGTACGGATACATGTAAGGAACCAAAATGATAAAACTGTTCGCCGCGGCGCTGGCGACCCTGCTGATGGCAGGCTGTACGCCGCGTATTGAAATCGCCGCGTCCAAGGAGCCGATCACCATCAATATGAATGTCAAAATTGAGCATGAGATTCATATTAAGGTGGATAAGGATGTCGAAAATTTGCTGAAGTCACGTAGCGATCTGTTCTGAGGCGATAATGAGAAAACGACTGCTGACTGCCACCCTGGCGTTAATGCTGTTGAGTAGCCCGGCGCTGGCGCTGACCTTGAATGAGGCGCGGGCGCAGGGTCGAGTGGGGGAGACGCTGAACGGCTATCTGGCGCCGCTGAAACAGGATGCGCAGACGTTGGCGTTAGTTAAACAGATTAATGCCGCGCGCAGCGAAAGCTACCAGCAACTGGCGGACGACAATAATCTGCCGGTGGATGAGGTGGCGAAAATGGCCGGACAGAAACTGGTCGCCCGCGCGCAGCCGGGAGAATATGTGCAGGGGATTAACGGTAAATGGTTGCGCAAATAGTTAACGATAGCGCTTGCGGTATTCGCCAGGCGACACGCCGAAGCGCTGCTTAAACGCCGTTGAAAAATGGCTATGGTCGCTAAAGCCCCAACTGTAGCCAATTCCCGCCAGTTTCTCTTCGTCGTGCGCGTTTTGTAACGCCCGGGCGCACAGGTCAAGACGCCGGTTTTTAATATACTGCGCGACCACCAGACCCTTATCGGCAAACAGGCGGTACAGGCTGCGTACCGACATGCCGGTTTCCCCGGCCAGCCACTCCGGACGCAGCTGTTCCGACTGTATCGACTCATCTATCAACGCCATGATCTTTTGAAATTGCTTGTCGCGGCGCGTCGGCGGCGCGTCCTGTTGCAGCAGCATTGGGCGTAACAGGCAGATGATAGCCTCCAGCGTCGCTTCGCCTTCGCTTTCTGAGAGCGCCGGGCTGCGTAAACTTTCTTGCAGCAACCGCTGGCTGAGCTGGACCATCGGCAGCGTTTTATTCAGCCGGGTGGCGATGCTGATGTCGCCGCCGTGCAGCTGGCTTTCCACGAGCTGGCGGGGCAGCAGCAGCGAAGCCTGTTTTGACGTGTGTTGCCAGAAGATAGAACAGGGACGCGAGGCATCAATGAGCGTGATATCGCCGGCTTCGAGCGCCACCTGGCGCTCGTCCTGCTCGATAGCCGCCTGGCCTTCGAGCTGAAAAACGGTATAGAACCAGGCGTCGTTGTCGCGTTTGATTTCGTTACGGGTGCGGTAAAGATTGACGCCGCGGGCGGTGACGGTACTGACTTTGAGACTACCGGTATAGCTTGCATCAATCTCGCCATGGAATTCGTCGCCCAGCGGACGGGCGGCAAAATGGCCGCATACCTGATTAATCTTCGCTAACCAACGCTGATAGCCCTGCCCGCTTTCTACCGTCGCCATTGTCTGCACCTTGTAATAATAATGTTTCTGCATTGTTGCATTTATGCCGTGAGTGGCAAGAGCGCAGCGTGGAGTATATGAAAGAACTATTACCTGCGGCACATTTCACCGCCTTTCTGGGTGCTTAATTGCGGGACCTGTCACAGCGGCAACAACGATTGTCACAGAGAAAAAAGCGCAAATGGCTGACCCGTCCTAGACTGTGTTCACTATCCGCGAACAATAAGGAAGTCGCATGTCCACATCACAGGTCGCGCTGCTCGCCAGCGTACAGCAGTTTCTCGACAGACAGCATGGCTTATATATTGATGGTAACCAGCAGGCGGCGCAGAGTGAAAAACGCTTAACCGTCTGGGACCCGGCCACCGGCCAGGCGATTGCCACTACGGCAGATGCTAATGCCGCCGACGTTGACTGCGCGGTGATGTCCGCCTGGCGCGCTTTTGTTGCCCGGAGCTGGGCCGGGCGCACACCGGCCGACCGCGAGCGGATTCTGCTGCGTTTCGCCGATCTGGTGGAACAGCATGGTGAAGAGCTGGCGCAGCTCGAAACCCTTGAACAGGGAAAGTCGATCAATATTTCGCGCGCGTTTGAAGTCGGTTGCACCCTCAACTGGATGCGCTACACCGCCGGGCTGACCACCAAAATCAGCGGCCGTACGCTGGACGTTTCCATTCCGTTCCCGGAAGGCGCGCGCTATCAGGCGTGGACCCGTAAAGAGCCGGTTGGGGTGGTGGCGGGGATTGTTCCGTGGAACTTCCCGCTGATGATCGGCATGTGGAAGGTGATGCCGGCGCTGGCCTCCGGTTGCTCAATTGTGATTAAACCCTCCGAGACGACGCCGTTAACGTTGCTACGGGTAGCAGAGCTGGCAACGGAAGCCGGGATCCCGGATGGCGTCTTTAATGTCGTCACCGGCAGCGGCGCCGAGTGCGGCGCGGCCTTAACGACCCATCCGCAGGTGGCGAAAGTGAGCTTCACCGGTTCGACCGCCACCGGCAAGCATATTGCCCGCGCGGCAGCTGACCGTCTGACTCGCGTAACCCTTGAGCTCGGCGGCAAAAACCCGGCCATCGTGCTGAAAGATGCCGATCCGCAGTGGGTGATTGAAGGGCTGATGACCGGAAGTTTCCTCAATCAGGGGCAGGTATGCGCCGCCAGTTCGCGGATCTATATCGAAGCGCCGCTGTTTGATAACCTGGTGGCAGGCTTTGAGCAGGCGGTGAAATCGCTGCAGGTGGGGCCGGGAATGGTTGAAACGACGCAGATTAACCCGGTGGTGTCGCAGGCGCACTGCGCCAAAGTGGCCGCTTATCTGGATGAAGCGCGTCAACTAAACGCCGAGCTGATTAGCGGTAACGTTGGGCCAAATGGCAACGGTTTTTATATTGCGCCGACGCTGGTGATTAATCCGGATGCCGGGCTGCGCCTGAATCGCGAAGAGGTGTTCGGCCCGGTGGTAAACCTGGTGCGCGTCGCCGATGGCGAAGAGGCGCTACGTTTAGCCAACGACAGTGATTTTGGCCTCACCGCCAGCGTCTGGACCCGCGACCTGACCCAGGCGCTGAACTATACCGATCGCCTGCAGGCCGGTACGGTATGGGTTAACAGCCATACGCTGATTGATGCCAACCTGCCGTTCGGCGGAATGAAGCAGTCCGGTACCGGGCGCGATTTTGGTCCGGACTGGCTGGACGACTGGTGCGAAACCAAATCGGTGTGCGTGCGCTACTGATTTTTTGTCGGATGGCGCTACGCTTATCCGACCTACGGTTCGTGCGGCCTGCCTTTAATTTATTCACCATGCGGACTGAAACTGCCGGTGTTGGTGGCCTCAAAATCGCTGAGACGTTCCCGGAAGGCCGGGGCAGCCCGCATGGATGCGGGCTGAGGGCCGTGATTTGCAAGGACGCTGCCTCGGCCCGACCCGAAGCCTGCAGGGATAAGTCGAAGGCACCACGAAGTGGCGATTTTGGCGGCCAGAGCCCGGGAGTACAGAGGGCGGCGGCGACTGGCCGCCCTCTGTGCGCTCCCTGCGCCATGATAGACATAACGCAAAAGACATTTCGGGAGCGCAATGTGCTCTGAAATAATAAAAAACAACTGTTTTTCCCGGACCAAAACAGTTGCAAATCGATAACTGTATCTACAGCGCTGTGCGATTTGGTAGCCCGGAGAAGGCGCACATACCTCTTCCCCCTGAGCGCTGATTTGCTATGATCGGCGCTCTTTTTTTCTGATGTTGCCCCACTATGTGGAATGATGCGCTTTGCTATCAGCAGTACGGCGCGCCGGAAACGGTGCTCGTGCTGCATCACCTGTCGTTGCCGCCGCTGGCGCCCGGACTTGTTCGGGTACAAATGCGCTATGCGCCGGTCAACCCTTCCGATCTGATTCCCATTACCGGCGCTTACCGCCATCGTACGACGCTGCCATCGGTGGCGGGCTATGAAGGTGTTGGGGTGGTAGTTGAAGACTCGACAAACGGTCGCCCACTTCTGGGACAACGGGTTCTGCCGCTACGCGGCGCCGGAACCTGGCAGCGTTATCTCGATATTGACCCGCGCTGGCTGGTGCCGGTCGCTGAAGATATCGATGACATCCTGGCCGCGCGCGGCTATATCAATCCGCTGACCGCGATGCTGATGCTGACGCGCTGGCCGGTAGCGGGGAAACAGGTGCTTTTGACCGCCGCTTCATCGTCCTGCGCCAGCCTGCTGGGACAGTGGGCGCTCGCCATGGGCGCGCGTTCGGTCAGCGGTATTATTCGTTCGCCGCAGCACATCGCGCGCTTACAGCAATATGGCGTCTACCCGCTACTTGAAGGCGATAGAGCGCTGATTGAACAAGTAAGCCAGTACAGCGATCTGGTGTTTGATGCGGTGGGCGGTGAGCTGGCGAATTTTCTGCTGGCGGTACTGCCGCAGACGTCAACGCTGGTCTCTTACGGGTTATTATCCGGTAAACCGCTCACCCAGACGCGAGGCTGCGCAGCGGTACGCAAATTTCATCTGCGGGAGGCCTTACCGACACTCAGCGTTGATGCGTGGCAGGCGGCGTTTGCCGGGATCTGGCGACAGCTGCCGACCACGGCGCAGCCCGCCGCGCAGGTGATAAAGCTGTGCGACTGGCGTGAGGCGATTACCGCCGCAGGCCAGCCGGGAAGAGGCGGTAAAATCCTGCTCGATTTCACCGCGGGCTAAGATTACTTTTTCTTCTCGCCAAGCGTTGGGGTTTCGTCAAAGAAGTTCCACGGTTTGAGCAGCGCATGCGCCCACTCGGTCGGCATAATTGGCCACTCTTCGGCGCGCGCGACGTGGGTGGTGCCGGTGGTGATCCACACGACGTCGTCGTGGTTAGTCAGCGACTCATCATCCTTCGCGTACTGGCCTAAGCCGGTATCCTGGGCGGAACGGTTAGGGTATTTCCCTTCCGGATAACGCTCTGTCGGGTGGTAACGCGTCACCCACAGCTGTTTATCCATAAAGCTCAGACGATGATATATCCACTCGTCCGGGGCGAACTTCGCGCCGGTCGCCGCCGGATGCGTGCCGCCGGCATAAGGGATAATCTGGTAAGAGACCGGGTTACCCATGCGGTTCTCTTTGCTGGTGTTGCTCAGCAGGCGGATAGTGCCAGGGTCGAATTTCTGCGCCGCTTTCTGCTCGCTATCGATTGTGTACTGATTCACCTGCATGGTGCTGGTGCGCGGGCCGCCGGCGGTGTTTGGCTTCACTTCAGGATCCATCGCCACCAGGGTGTTGTTTTCGCCGTCCACGTCGAGATCGAGGCGGAAATTATAAATATGCTGGTGGGTGGTGCCGACAATATTATGGTCGATCAGCGTCCCGTAGCGGGTATCCTCTTTAGCGCTGGGGTCGTGCATGGTCTTCGCCTTCACGCCTTTCACCGCTTCAATGCCGGTGGCGCCGGCATCGATGCCGATGGTGCCGTTATCGTGGAACACCCAGTCAAAGATATAATCATAGTTCCCGACGGTACTGATCCAGCGCACCACCAGTTCCCTGCGCTCGGTGCTGACGTTGAGCTTGCCCATTTCCAGGTGCTTATATTCTGGCCCGGCATAGCGTTCGAATATGGCGACCGCGCCTGGAATAGTGGTCGGTTTGCCGGTGTAATCGGCGATAGTTTCGTCCAGCAGTACTGCATTTGACGGCGCATCTTTACCGCGAACAATCGGCGATGTTAGGGTGCCCATGCCGTAATCGCCGGAGTCCAGATAGGCTTTGAAATACCAGCCGACGTCAGGGTCGCCGTAGGGGACGATCATCCCGCCGAGTGAACCTTCATACATTACCTGGCGTTTTGTGCCGTTGTCGTTGTAAGTCACCGTCGAGAGAATGGGCCCGACGCGCGAGTTCAGGCGCAGATGAAAATCCCAGTTCCGCCAGTGAATGGTATCGCCGGTGATCGTGTAGTTTTTGCCTTCCGGTTCGGTTATCTCCAGCGGTTTCACCGCCGGGGCGTTGCGGTCGCGACCATCATACGGACGTGGCTCCATCGGTACCGGGATCACCGGGCCTTCTTCGATTTTGATGATTTTCTTCGCTTCAAGGTCGACCACCGCCACCAGGTTTTCAATCGGGTGCGCCCAGTAGTTGCCGTCGCCGGTATCCAGATAACTGACGACTTTCAGCAGACGCGCATCCTGCTGCAGGCCATCTTTGCCATCAAAGTAGCCGACGGTGAGCGGGGTGGTGACCACCTTACTGGGATCGGTAATACCGTGCTTTTTCAGCACCTCAGCGAACTCGCTGCTGGCATTGATAATGTTCTGCACGCTGACGAAGTCATCAAGCAGTACCATCCCATGGGCGCCTTTAATCGGCGTCCATGAGAGGATTTTTTTGTTTTGCAGATCGACGACGGCTTCAATGACATGTTTGCCATCAAGCATCACCACATCGGCGGTGCGGGGGGAATCAACGGGCGTTCCCTGCAGGGCAAAGGCCCATACCGCCGCTTTATCCGGCTCGTGTAAGGAAATCTCAGTAAAGCGGGTATTCGGCTGGAACTCCGGCGCGGCTTTGACAATGGTCACTGCTTCACCGATTTCCGCCGCCGAGAGCGAATTTAACGGGTGAGGGCGTTTTTCTACCTGGAAGGTCTGATCGAGACCGGACTGGAATACATCGTTGATAAAGGTATCGGAGACCCAGGCTTTACCTTCCTTCATTACTACCGGCACCTGTAGATCAAGGGGTTTACCGTTGACGATCGCCGTTTTGGCGCCGGGTTTTACTTTGACGTAAGCGCCGTCTTTTATCAGGGTGAACATTTGCGCGTAGTCATCCCACTGCACATCGGCGCCGAACGCCTGCAGCGTTTTATCCAACGGCACCATGTGCGCTTCGCTACCGTGAGCGAAGACCGGTGATTGCCAGGCGCAAACCACCGCGACAGCCAGCGCCAGCGCGGTTTTACGAGGGGAAAACATCAAGCCGTTTGCCATTGTGACCTCATCTTATTGTTGTGTTGTTGCCGCTGCGAATGTCGGCTTTGTTACGCTTACCCTAGCAGTCTGCCGCCCGGGAACGTTTGTTTGCTTTTGCCAGCTTGTTTGTCAGTTTTGCCAGACGGACGTAAAAAATGCCTCCGTAGAGGCATTAAGCGCGTGGGTGGTGCGTGTTGACTACGCCGGGAAGTCTCCCTGCTGGCGCGCCACCAGGGTTAGAATGGAATACAGCGCCACCGCCTGCTGGTGCTGGTTGAAAATCTCGACAGCCCATTCCACCACGCCGGTGGCTTTCTCATCGGCGCTGCGCTGACGTTTGACCGTTTTCCGCTTACAGGTCAGGCGAACCTGAATGGTGTCTCCCGGTTTGACCGGCTCAATAAAGCGCAGGTTTTCCATGCCGTAGTTGGCGATAACCGGCCCGACGCCGGCATCGACGAACAGCCCGGCCGCAGCGGAGATCAGGAAATAACCGTGGACCACCCGCTCGCCGAAAATCGACTCAGCGGCGGCGATTTTGTCCATGTGCGCGTAGAAATGATCGCCGCTCAGGCAGGCGAAATTAACGATATCCGCTTCGGTCAGCGTTCGGCGCGGGGTTAATAAGCTATCGCCAGGCTGGATCTCTTCGAAGTATTTACGGAACGGATGAATGCGGTCTTCATTCACCTGAGCGCCGCGCACCCACTGCTGGCTTATGGTCGCCAGCATCGTTGGGCTGCCCTGAATCGCGGTACGCTGCATATAGTGTTTCACCGAACGCAGTCCGCCGAGCTCTTCTCCGCCGCCAGCACGGCCGGGGCCGCCGTGTACCAGCTGCGGCAGCGGCGAACCGTGGCCGGTTGATTCTACGGAGGATGCTTCATTCAGTATCTGAATACGGCCATGCGCGCGCGCGGCGCCAAGGATAAACTCGCGCGCCAGCTCGCCGTTGGCGGTGACCAGCGTACCAGCCAGGCTACCGCCGCCGGCGCGTGCCAGCGTGAGCGCATGCTGGCGGTCGCGATACGGCATCAGCGTCGCTACCGGGCCAAAGGCTTCAATGGCGTGAACCTCTGGCGTTTCATCCGGCTGCGGGCAGTACAGCAGGGTCGGCGGGAAGAACGCGCCATCAGCATTAAGATCTGCCTGTCCGCCGAGCAGCGCTTCACAGCCGGCGGCAATCAGTTTATTGACGTTATCCTGCACATCCTGACGCTGTTCGCGATTAACCAGGGCCCCCATCTTAATGCCCTCCTGAGCAGGGTCACCGACGGTTACTTTATGCAGGCGGGAGATCAGTGCATCGCTAACCGCATTAATCTGAGCCAGTGGCACGATGATTCTGCGGATAGCGGTACATTTTTGCCCGGCTTTCGCCGTCATCTCGCGGACCACTTCCCGAATAAACAGCGCGAATTCCGGTTGCTCCGGCGTGACGTCTTCACCTAATACGCAGCAGTTGAGCGAATCTGCTTCCATGGTAAAGGGAATAGATTTGGCCACCAGGTTAGGGTGCGTCCGTAGCTGCTGGCCGGTGGCGGCTGAGCCGGTAAAGGTCACCACATCCTGGCTATCGAGATGGTCGAGAAGATCGCTCGCGCCGCCGCAAATCAGGCTGATGGCGCCTTCCGGCACCAGGCCGCTGTCGACAATCGCTTTCACCATTGCCTGGGTGAGCTGGGCGGTAGCGGTTGCCGGTTTAATGATAGCCGGCATGCCGGCAAGCCAGGTCGGCGCCAGTTTTTCCAGCATTCCCCAGCAGGGGAAGTTGAAGGCGTTGATATGGACGGCGACGCCTGATTTTGATGTCAGCACATGACGCGCGGCAAAACCGCCCTGTTTGGAGAGCGGGATCAGCTCGTCTTCCGGCCACAGAATATCGTCCGGCAGTTCGCGGCTACCGAGCCCGGCATAAGTGAACAAAGTACCGATACCGCCTTCAATATCCACCCAACTGTCGGCGCGAGTGGCGCCGGTTTGCGCGGAGATGGCGTAGAACTCGTCTTTCTGCTCCAGCAACCGTTTTGCTACCGCTTTCAGCATCGCGCTGCGTTCAATAAAGGTCATCGCCTGCAGGGCTTTGCCACCGCGTTCAATCGCGAAGCGGCGTGCCTGCGCCATATCCAGGCCTTCACTGGTCACCTCCCAAAGCGCCGCGCCGGTGATGGCGTGATGGATAGTACGGGCGCGGCCCCGGCCGGTCTGCCAGGCGCCGGATAAGTAACTGGCTAACTGCTGCATCGCAAATCTCCAAATGTGTTACGCATGATTGCTATAAATAGTTCTTTTATGAATCATAAAATGCAAGTCTATATTTAATATTTTATTAACATTGTGATCGGTGGTTAATTGTGGTTTTTGCTTATGTGACTGTTATTAATGCTATTTACAAAAGGTTTTGCGGTTATCATCACAAAAAGAACAAACAAAATTTGTGGTTTTATTTAACCAGTATGTAACCTTCAATAAACAAAGTGATTCACATAAACGTTTTTGTTGTGAATATCGGAATCATAAAGGTGATGACGTGACAGAAGAACAACGCTTTGACCAGCGCATCGCGCAGGAAACGGCCATCGAACCGCGGGACTGGATGCCGGATGCCTACCGTAAGACCTTGATTCGTCAGATAGGCCAGCACGCGCACTCGGAAATTGTCGGCATGCTGCCGGAAGGCAACTGGATCACCCGTGCGCCGACGCTGCGCCGCAAAGCGATACTGCTGGCTAAGGTACAGGATGAGGCCGGACACGGGCTGTATCTCTATAGCGCCGCGGAAACGCTGGGCTGCGCCCGGGAAGACCTGTATCAGAAAATGCTCGACGGGCAGATGAAATACTCCTCTATTTTTAACTACCCGACCCTGAGCTGGGCCGATATCGGCGTAATCGGCTGGCTGGTCGATGGCGCGGCCATCGTCAACCAGGTGGCGCTGTGCCGGACCTCTTACGGCCCCTATGCCCGGGCGATGGTCAAAATCTGCAAAGAAGAGAGTTTTCACCAGCGCCAGGGATTTGAAGCCTGCATGGCGCTGGCGCAGGGCAATGACGCGCAGCGGCAGATGCTGCAGGACGCTATTAACCGCTTCTGGTGGCCGGCGCTGATGATGTTTGGCCCTAACGATGACAACTCGCCGAACAGCGCCCGCAGCATGGCGTGGAAAATCAAACTGCACTCCAACGACGAGCTACGTCAGCGCTTCGTCGATAACACCGTGCCGCAGGTAGAGATCCTCGGTATGACCGTACCGGACCCGGATTTGCAGTTTGATGAAGCCAGCGGCCACTACCGCTTCGGCGAAATCGACTGGCAGGAATTTAACGAGGTGATTAGCGGCCGTGGCATTTGCAATCACGAGCGGCTGGCCGCCAAGCGTAAGGCCTGGGAAGAGGGCGAATGGGTGCGCGAAGCCGCGCTGGCCCATGCGCAAAAACAGCAGGCCCGCAGCGCGGCATGAGGAGAGACAACATGAGCAAAGTTTACTGGCCGTTATATGAAGTGTTCGTTCGCAGCAAACAGGGGTTATCCCATCGTCACGTCGGCAGTCTGCACGCTGCCGATGATCAAATGGCGTTGGAGAATGCCCGCGATGCCTACACCCGCCGCAGCGAAGGCTGCTCAATTTGGGTGGTGAAGGCTAGCGAAATCGTTGCTTCGCAGCCGGAAGATCGCGGCGAATTCTTCGACCCGGCGGAAAGCAAAGTCTACCGTCATCCGACTTTCTATACCGTGCCGGACGGCATGGAACATATGTGAGGCGGCGATGAATAATCCTAACCCCGTAGCCACCTACGCCCTGCGTCTTGGCGACAATGGTCTGGTTCTGGCTCAGCGTTTAGGCGCCTGGTGCGGCCATGCTCCCGAGCTCGAGATCGATCTTGCGCTGGCCAACATCGGCCTCGACCTGCTCGGCCAGGCGCGCAATTTTTTAAGCTATGCCGCCGAGCTTAACGGCTGCGGCGATGAAGATACGCTGGCCTTTGGCCGCGATGAGCGCCAGTTCAGCAACCTGCTGCTGGTGGAGCAGCCAAACGGCAATTTTGCCGACACTATCGCCCGCCAGTTCTTTATCGATGTCTGGCACGTCGCTCTGTTCAGCCGCCTGGTGAACAGCCGCGATACGCAGCTGGCGGCCATTGCCGCTAAAGGGCTGAAAGAGGTGCGTTACCACCAGCGCTTTAGCCGCGGCTGGCTGGAGCGTCTGGGTAACGGCACCGAGTTATCAAATCGCAAAATGCAGCAGGCGGTCGATAATCTGTGGCGCTTCACCGGCGAACTGTTCCTTGCCGATGAAGTGGATCTCAGCCTGGTTGAGCAGGGCATTGCGGTTGATCCGCGTGAGCTTCAGGCCGAATGGCAAAGCGCGGTACACACGGCGCTGCTCGACTCCGGCTTACAAATCCCGCAGGAAGCGGCCTTCCGCAGCGGCGGCAAACAGGGGCTGCACAGTGAACATCTCGGCCCGCTGCTGGCGGAGATGCAATATCTGCAGCGTTCGCATCCCGGACTGCAGTGGTAAGTGAGGTGACTATGCAACGTCTTGCCGATATCGCTCCTGCAGAGGTTCGCACCATCTGGGGGTTATTAAGCGCGATCCCGGATCCGGAAGTGCCGGTACTCACCATCACCGACCTCGGTATGGTACGCAGCGTCGCGCGCCATGGCGACGGCTGGGTGATTGGCTTTACCCCGACCTATTCGGGCTGTCCGGCGACGGAGCATCTGCTGGGCGAGATCCGTACGGTCATGAGCGAGCATGGCTTTCTGCCGGTGCATATCGTCCTGCAGCTGGATCCGCCGTGGACCACCGACTGGATGAGTCAGGATGCTCGCGAGCGCCTGCGCCAGTACGGCATCAGCCCGCCCCAGGGGCACGCCTGCCATGCGGACATGCCCGCTGAGGTGAGCTGTCCGCGCTGCGGCAGCACCCATACTTCGCTGATTAGCGAATTCGGTTCCACGGCCTGCAAAGCGCTCTATCGCTGCGACAGCTGCCGGGAACCTTTTGATTACTTTAAATGTATTTGAGGTTGCCATGACGACGTTCCATTCGCTTAAGGTGGCGAGAGTCGAGCCGGAAACCCGCGATGCGGTGACCATCACTTTTGCGATTCCGCAAGCCCTGCAGGCGGAATACTGTTTTCGCCCGGGCCAGCATCTGACGCTAAAAGCCCGTCTGGGCGGCGAAGAACTGCGCCGCTGTTACTCCATTTGTCGCAGCCGCACGCCCGGCGAAATTAGCGTCGCGGTCAAAGCCATCGACGGCGGGCGCTTCTCGCGCTACGCCCAGCACGATATCCAGCAGGGTATGGAGCTGGAAGTGATGGTGCCGCAGGGGCATTTCGGTTATCAACCGCAGGCCGAACGGCAGGGTGAGTATCTGGCGATTGCCGCCGGTTCCGGGATCACGCCGATGATGGCGATCATTAGCGCGACGCTGGCGACCGAGCCGCAAAGCCGCTTTACGCTGATCTACGGCAACCGCAGCAGCCATAGCATGATGTTCCGCCAGGCGCTGGCCGATTTAAAAGACCGCTATCCGCAGCGCCTGCAGGTGATACACCTGTTTAGCCAGGAGTCGATGGACAGCGATCTGCTACAGGGGCGCATTGACGGCGACAAACTGCGCCAGCTCGCTGACCATCTGCTGGATTTCAGCCGTTTCGACGAGGCCTTTATCTGCGGGCCGGCGGTGATGATGGACGAGGCGGAAGCGACGTTACGTGAACTTGGCGTAGCGGAGAAATCGATTCATCTCGAACGCTTTAATACCCCAGGCGGCAATGTGAAGCGGGCCGCTGGAGTGCAGGCGGAAGGGCGCACGGTGACCATCCGTCAGGACGGGCGCGATCGGCTTATCGCCCTCAGCGCCGAAGACGACAGCATCCTGGATGCCGCATTGCGTCAGGGCGCCGATCTGCCGTTCGCCTGTAAGGGGGGGGTATGCGCCACCTGTAAATGCAAAGTGCTACGCGGTGAAGTGGCGATGGCCGCCAATTACAGCCTGGAAGCGGATGAGCTGGCGGCGGGCTACGTGCTGAGCTGCCAGTCGTTGCCGACCAGCGGCGATGTGGTGGTCGACTTTGACGCGCGGGGGATGGCATGAGTGACCTGCTGCTCCACCGTCATGGCCGGGCGCTTCAGTTGACGCTGAACCGCCCGCAAGCCCGCAACGCGCTGAACAATGCCTTATTAACCCAGATTGCCGAGGTGCTGGAGGCCGCGGCAGTTGATGACAGCGTCGGCGTCTGCGTTATCAGCGGTAACGCGCGTTTTTTCGCCGCCGGGGCTGACCTCAATGAAATGGCGGAAAAAGATCTGCCTGCCACCCTTGATGATATTCGCCCACGGTTATGGGCGCGAATCGATGCCTTCACTAAACCGCTCATCGCTTCGGTCAACGGCTACGCGCTTGGTGCCGGCTGCGAGCTGGCTCTGCTGTGCGACTTGATTGTCGCCGGCGACAACGCCCGCTTTGGCCTGCCGGAAATTACCCTCGGCATTATGCCGGGCGCTGGCGGCACCCAGCGGCTGATCCGCAGCGTTGGCAAGGCGCTGGCCAGCCGGATGGTGCTGAGCGGCGAGAGTATTGACGCCCGCCAGGCGCAACAGGCCGGGCTGGTCAGCGATATCCATCCGGCGGCTTTAACCGATGAGTATGCCCTGAAACTGGCAACCACCATTGCCCGCCATTCGCCGCTGGCGCTACGGGCGGCAAAACAGTCGCTGCGCCTGTCGCAGGAAGTCAGCCTGCAGGCTGGTCTGCAACAGGAGCGCCAGCTGTTTAGCCTGCTGAGCGCCACCGAGGACCGCCGCGAAGGCATCGACGCCTTCTTACAAAAACGTACACCGGAATTTAAAGGACGCTAATCGTGGAAGCTTTCATTCTCAGCGCAGTGGAACAGGGCGTCATGACCATTACCCTCAATCGCCCGGACCGCCTCAACAGTTTTAACGACCTGATGCATCAACAGCTGGCGGAATGTCTGAAGCAGGCCGAGCGTGATGACGGCGTACGTTGCTTGCTGATCACCGGCGCCGGTCGCGGCTTTTGCGCCGGCCAGGATTTGAACGATCGCAATGTCGACCCCAGTGGCCCACCGCCGGATCTCGGCCTGTCGGTAGAACGCTTTTACAACCCGTTAGTGCGCCGTCTGGCGGCGCTGCCGAAGCCGGTTATCTGCGCGGTCAACGGCGTGGCCGCCGGGGCTGGCGCCACCCTGGCGCTGGGCTGCGATATCGTGCTGGCCGCGCGTTCGGCGAAATTTGTGATGGCGTTCAGCAAGCTCGGCCTGGTGCCGGACTGCGGCGGTAGCTGGTTCCTGCCGCGGGTGGCCGGCCGCGCTCGCGCGATGGGGCTGGCGCTGCTGGGCGATAGCCTCAGCGCGGAACAGGCCGCGCAGTGGGGGATTATCTGGCAACTGGTGGACGATTCAGAACTGGCGGATACCAGTCTGCAACTGGCGCGCCATCTGGCGGCGCAACCGACGTTTGGTCTTGGGCTGATTAAAAAGGCGCTGCTGGCTTCTGAAACCAACAGTCTCGACGAGCAGCTGGACCTTGAGCGCGATTATCAGCGCCTGGCCGGGCGCAGCGATGATTACCGCGAAGGGGTCAGCGCGTTTCTGGCCAAGCGGCCACCACAGTTCAGCGGGAAATAGGCCATGACAACATCCTTTGCCACCGTGGCGGTGATTGGCAGCGGCACCATGGGAGCCGGTATTGCTGAAGTAGCCGCTGCCGCCGGACATCCGGTGCGTATTTTCGATATTAATCAAACCGCGATTGCCCAGGCGATCGACGGCATTGCTATGCGTCTGGCATCGCGGGTCGAGCGCGGCAAACTGGCGTCAGAACAGGCCGACGCGCTGCTGGCGCGCCTGCATCCGGCTCACGATTTAGCCGCGCTTGCCGACGCGGATTTAGTAATTGAAGCGGCCTCTGAACGGTTGGAGGTCAAAACGGCGCTGTTCGCGCAGCTGGCGGAGATCTGCGCGCCGTCAACGTTGTTGACCAGTAACACTTCGTCTATTTCGATTACCGCCATCGCCGCCGGGGTCAAAAACCCGGAGCGGGTGGCCGGGCTGCACTTTTTTAATCCGGCGCCGGTGATGAAGCTGGTCGAGGTGGTGAGTGGCCTGGAGACGTCTGCAGAGGTGGTAGAGCAGCTGTGCCAGTGCGTAAGCGGCTGGGGGAAACAGCCGGTACGCTGCCGCTCAACGCCGGGATTTATCGTTAACCGCGTAGCGCGTCCGTTCTACGCTGAGGCCTGGCGCGCGCTGGAAGAACAGGTTGCCGCTCCTGAGGTTATCGATGCCGCTTTGCGTGACGGCGGCGGTTTTCCGATGGGACCGCTGGCGCTGACTGACCTGATTGGCCAGGACGTCAACTTCGCCGTGACCTGTTCGGTGTTTAACGCTTTCTGGCAGGACCGCCGCTACCTGCCATCGCTACTCCAGCAAGAGCTGGCGCTGGCCGGGCGGCTGGGTAAAAAGAGCGGCCACGGCGTCTATCGCTGGCCCGCGGAGACGCAGCCGGACGCGGCGCTGCCGACGGTATCTATTGGCGCTCAATCCATTACAGCTATAAGTGACAGTGTCACAGAGCTCGATGAGCTCTTATTGCTGGAGACCGAAGGCGAGACCGCGCTGGCGCTAAGCGTTAAGCATCACCGCCCGGTGGTGGTATATGACCTGTGCGCCAGCGATACGGTGGTGCTGGCAGCAGCGGCGACCAACGCGCCTGCGGCCACTGATAAGGCCGTGCATTACTTCCAACAGCAGGGCAAGAAAGTTCTGCGTATTGCCGATTATCCCGGCCTGCTGGTGTGGCGCACGGTGGCGATGCTGATTAACGAAGCGCTGGATGCGGTGCAAAAAGGGATCGCCAGCCCGCATGATATTGATACCGCGATGCGCCTTGGTGTCAATTATCCGCACGGCCCGCTGGCGTGGGGAGAACGCCTTGGCTGGCGGCGGGTGCTGCAACTGCTGGAGAACCTGCAACACCATTATGGCGAGGAGCGCTATCGCCCCAGTTCCCTGTTGCGCCAGAAGGCGCTGATGGAGAAGCACCATGAGCAATGATCCGTGGCGCAACGCGCGCGTGATGTACGAAAAAGATACTTGCGCCAGAAAGATGGGGATTGAACTTATCGAAATGGACGACGGTTTTGCGCAGATGAGCATGACCGTCTCGGCGGACATGCTTAACGGCCATCAGACCTGTCACGGCGGCCAGCTATTTACGCTCGCCGATACCGCTTTCGCTTACGCCTGTAACAGCCAGGGGCTGGCGGCGGTGGCTTCGGCGGCAAATATTGATTTTCTTCGTCCGGCGTTTGCCGGCGACAGGCTGGTCGCCACCGCAAGAGTCAAACAGCAGGGCAAGCTGACCGGCGTCTACGACATCGAAATTGTTAATCAACAGCAAAAGATTGTGGCCCTGTTCCGCGGCAAATCGCACCGTATCGGCGGCACAATCACGGGAGAAGTGTAATGCGCGACGCCTTTATTTGTGACGGGATCCGCACGCCGATTGGCCGCTACGGCGGAGCGCTGGCCGGCGTCCGCGCCGACGACCTGGCGGCGATCCCGCTACGTGAGTTGCTGAGCCGTAACCCCGGGCTCGACCCGGCAGCGATTGATGATGTGATTTTCGGCTGTGCGAACCAGGCCGGTGAGGATAACCGCAACGTGGCGCACATGGCGACGCTGTTGGCAGGTTACCCGCATACCGTGCCGGGCACCACGATTAACCGCTTGTGCGGATCGGGTCTGGATGCGATCGGTTTTGCCGCCAGGGCGATCAAAGCCGGCGATGCCGATCTGCTGATTGCTGGCGGCGTGGAATCGATGTCGCGCGCGCCGTTCGTGATGGGAAAAGCCAGCACGCCGTATCAGCGTCAGGCGGAACTCTTTGATACCACGATTGGCTGGCGTTTTGTGAACCCGCTCATGGCGCAACAATTCGGAACTGACAGCATGCCGGAAACGGCAGAGAATGTAGCTGAATTGTTAAATATCAGTCGGGCCGATCAGGACGCTTTCGCCTGGCGCAGCCAGCAGCGCACGGCGCAGGCCCAGCGCGACGGCATTCTGGCGCAGGAAATCGTGCCGGTGCAGATCATCGGCAAGAAAGGGGCGGTCAGCGCGGTACGCGATGATGAGCATCCCCGCCCGGAAACCACGCTTGAGCAACTCTCGCTATTAAAAGCGCCGTTCCGTAAAGGCGGAGTCATTACGGCTGGAAATGCTTCTGGCGTTAACGATGGCGCAGCGGCGCTGATTATCGCCAGTGAACAGCAGGCCAGCGTACAGGGGCTCACGCCGCGCGCGCGTATCGTGGCGATGGCGACGGCGGGTGTTGAACCGCGCCTGATGGGGCTGGGGCCGGTACCGGCAGTGCGTAAAGTGCTGGAGCGAGCCGGACTCAATATTAACGATATGGATCTGATAGAGCTGAATGAGGCCTTCGCCGCGCAGGCGCTGGGGGTGCTCAGACAACTCGGCGTGCCGGATGATGCGGCGCACGTGAATCCCAACGGCGGCGCCATCGCGTTAGGTCATCCGCTGGGCATGAGCGGCGCGCGACTGGCGCTGAGCGCCAGCCTTGAGCTGCAACGCCGGGGCGGGCGTTATGCGCTGTGTACGATGTGTATTGGCGTGGGTCAGGGCATTGCCATGATCCTCGAGCGAGTGTGAGCTAATTTACCTGCGAGTACCCTACAATGATAACTACTACAAAATTAGATCCGATTGAAACCGCATCGCGAGATGAACTGCAGGCTCTGCAAACCCAGCGCCTGAAATGGACGCTGAAGCATGCGTATGAAAATGTGCCGATGTATCGCCGCAAATTCGACGCCGCCGGCGTACACCCTGACGACTTTCGGGAATTAAACGATCTGAAAAAATTCCCCTGTACCACTAAACAAGATCTGCGCGACAACTATCCCTTCGATACCTTTGCGGTGCCGATGGAGCAGGTAGTGCGCATTCACGCCTCTTCCGGCACCACCGGCAAACCGACGGTGGTGGGATATACGCAAAACGATATTGATAACTGGGCCAATATTGTCGCCCGTTCGCTGCGCGCGGCCGGTGGTTCAGCAAAAGATAAAATTCACGTCGCCTACGGCTACGGCCTGTTTACCGGCGGCCTTGGCGCGCACTACGGCGCGGAGCGTTTAGGCGCGACGGTGATCCCGATGTCCGGCGGACAGACCGAAAAACAGGCGCAGCTGATCCGCGACTTCCAGCCGGATATGATCATGGTGACGCCGTCTTATTGTCTGAATCTGATCGAAGAGCTGGAGCGCCAGATGGGCGGCGATGCCCGCGGCTGTTCATTGCGGGTCGGCGTCTTTGGCGCTGAGCCGTGGACGCTGGCGATGCGCGCGGAAATCGAGCGCCGCCTGGGTATCACCGCACTGGATATTTACGGTCTGTCAGAGGTGATGGGGCCTGGGGTGGCAATGGAGTGCCTGGAAACCGTTGACGGCCCGACCATCTGGGAAGACCACTTCTTCCCGGAAATCGTCAACCCGGACGACGGTACGCCGCTGGAAGATGGCGAGCATGGCGAACTGCTGTTTACCACGTTGACCAAAGAGGCGCTGCCGGTGATCCGCTATCGTACCCGCGATCTGACTCGCTTGCTGCCGGGAACCGCGCGGACCATGCGCCGCATGGATCGCATCAGTGGACGCAGCGACGATATGCTGATTATCCGCGGGGTTAACGTCTTCCCATCACAGCTGGAAGAGGAGATCCTCAAGTTTGAACACCTGGCGCCGCACTATCAGTTAGAGGTCAATCGCCGCGGTCATCTTGATTCGCTGGCGGTACGCGTTGAGCTGAAAGAGAGCGGGCTGGCGTTAAGTCATGAACAACGCTGCCAGATTTGTCATCAGTTGCGTCACCGTATTAAGTCGATGGTCGGGATCTCCACCGATATTACTATCGTCAACTGCGGCAGCATTCCTCGCTCTGAAGGGAAAGCCTGTCGGGTATTCGACCTGCGTAAAGCGGTGGTCAGCGGTTAATTCTCTCCCCGGTAACCCGGCTGAGGCCTTTACGCCATAAGCCGGGGTTTTCCTGTGCTATGATTCATAAAGGAAAAATATAACAACAGAATGAATCAGATGAGTAAACTCGACGCCTTTATTCAACAAGCGGTGACGGCGATGCCGATCAGCGGTACGTCATTGATTGCCTCGCTGTATGGTGACGCCTTATTACAACGCGGTGGGGAAGTGTGGCTGGGTAGCGTCGCGGCGCTGCTGGAAGGATTAGGATTTGGCGAGCGCTTTGTCCGCACTGCGCTATTCCGTCTCAATAAAGAAGAGTGGCTCGATGTCGTGCGTATCGGCCGGCGTAGCTTCTATCGCCTGAGCGATAAAGGGCTACGTCTGACCCGGCGCGCGGAACATAAAATTTATCGGGCGAACGCCCCGGAATGGGACGGAACCTGGCTGCTGCTATTGTCGGAAGGGTTAGAAAAAACGGTTCTGGCGGAAGTCAAAAAGCAACTGTTATGGCAGGGATTTGGCGCGCTGGCGCCGAGCCTGCTGGCCTCGCCGTCGCAAAAACTGGCCGATGTCCAATCGCTGCTACATGAAGCGGGCGTTGCCGAAAACGTCATCTGTTTTGAAGCCCATTCGCCGCTGGCGCTCTCAAGGGCGGCGCTGCGCGACCGCGTAGAGGAGTGCTGGCATCTCACCGAACAAAATGAGATGTACGAGGCGTTTATCGCATTGTTCCGGCCGTTACTGCCGCTGCTGCGCGACAGCGAGCCGTCAGAGTTGACGCCGGAGCGCTGTTTCCAGATCCAACTGCTCCTTATCCATTTCTATCGCCGTGTGGTGCTTAAAGACCCGCTGCTGCCGGAAGAGCTCCTGCCGGCGCATTGGGCCGGGCAAACCGCGCGGCAGCTGTGCATCAATATTTATCAACGCGTGACGCCAGGCGCGCTGGCCTTCGTCGGCGAAAAAGGCGAAAGCTCAGTTGGCGAGCTTCCCGCCCCGGGTCCGCTTTATTTTCAACGCTTTGGCGGTTTGCCGGGCGTCTAAGGAGGTTGCATGCCGATTTATCAGATTGATGGGCTGACGCCAGTGGTGCCGGATGAGAGCTATGTTCATCCGACGGCGGTACTCATTGGCGACGTGATTCTGGGAAAAGGGGTCTATGTTGGGCCTAATGCCAGCCTGCGCGGCGACTTCGGTCGTATTGTAGTAAAAGACGGAGCCAATATTCAGGATAACTGCGTCATGCACGGCTTCCCCGGCCAGGATACCGTGGTGGAAGAGGACGGCCACATCGGCCACGGCGCAATCCTGCACGGCTGTGTGATTGGCCGCAACGCGCTGGTGGGAATGAGCGCGGTGATTATCGACGGGGCGGTAATTGGCGAAAATAGTATTGTCGGCGCTTCCGCCTTCGTAAAAGCGAAAGCGGAAATGCCTGCTAACCATTTGATCCTCGGCAGCCCGGCAAAAGCGATTCGTACGCTGAGCGAACAGGAGCTGGAGTGGAAAAAACACGGTACCCGTGAATACCAGGTGCTGGTCGAACGTTGTAAGCAGACGCTGCATCAGGTGGAGCCATTAAAAGAGATGGAGGCCGGGCGCAAGCGTCTGGAATTTGACGAAAACCTGCGGCCAAAATCCTAAACCTGAGGGGTAACTATAATGGCAGAGAAATTATCCGCTCATTGTCACTGCGGTGCGGTGGCATTTACCGTTGAGCTCAGCGATGGCTTCAACACCGTTCGTCGCTGTAACTGTTCATATTGTCGAATGCGTGGGGCGGTCGCGGTCTCTTCGCCGCGTTCAGGAATAGAGGTGGTACGCGGAAGGGATAAGCTCACAGAGTATCGCTTTAATACGGGGGAAGCCGTGCACTTCTTCTGCTCGGTATGCGGGATCTACACCTTTCATCAACGGCGATCAAACCCGCAGCAGTATGGGGTAAATGTGGCCTGCATTGATGGCGTTTCGCCTTTCGATTTTCCTTGCGTGGAGGTCAACGACGGCGTGAATCATCCAAAAGATGGCGGCGGAGGCGTGGTGGGGTATTTGCGCTACGAGAAAAAGTAAAACTCTCCTCCCGCAGGCAGCGAGAGGAGTCAAATATTAGGCTGCAACTACGCTGTCGATAGCCGCTTTGGCATCGGACTGCGCTTTGGCCGCAACTTCTGGACCATAAGCAATACCTTCAGCAAATACGAAATTCACGTCGGTGATGCCGATAAAGCCAAGGAAGGTGGTCAGATACGGCGTAACCAGATCGGTCGGCGTATCTTTATGAATACCACCGCGGCTGGTCAGTACTACCGCACGTTTACCGGTGACCAGGCCTTCCGGACCTTTCTCGGTGTAACGGAAGGTGACGCCTGCACGGGCAACCAGGTCGAAATAGTTTTTCAGCTGAGTCGGGATGTTGAAGTTATACATCGGCGCGGCGATAACAATCACATCGTTAGCTTTCAGTTCAGCGATCAGTTCATCGGACAGTGCCAGCGCTTCCTGTTGACGTGCGGTCAACTGTGCATCACTCGGACGCAGCGCGCCAACCAGTTCACCATCCAGTACCGGAATCGGGTTTGCCGCCAGATCGCGCACGGTGATAACGTCGCCTGCGTGTTTTTCACGCCATTGTTCAACAAAATAGTCGGACAGCTGGCCGGATTGCGAGTACCCTGCAAGAATACTGGACTTCAGAACTAATACTTTGCTCATGGGTGTTTCCTTTTAATGTGATTGACGGGTCAATGCCCTGGTGCTTGTTGACACTGTATTCACAATCATGCCGCAGAGATAGCGCAATATATCGAATCCTATGTTCAATTTTTTTGAACAAGGCATGAGTTCTACAGATGTGGTAATCTACAGCAATATTTCATGAGAGATTTTTCCGGCAGAGCGCTGCCCGATAACGTTATGACAGAACAACAAAAAATCACTTTCTCGCAGCTCTATGAACGGCTCGATGGTCTGATGCTGCGCGATAAATCGCGCTATAGCCGCCGCCTGCATGGCGCAAAGAAGGTTAAAAATCCTGATGCCCAGCAGGCCATTCTGCACGAGATGGCGCGGGAGATAGAACAGGCAGCAGGGAAAGTCCTGCTACGCGAAGCCGCGCGTCCGGCAATCACCTATCCGGAAAACCTGCCGGTTAGCCAGAAAAAACAAGAGATTCTCGAGGCGGTGCGCGATCACCAGGTGGTGATCGTCGCCGGTGAAACCGGTTCAGGTAAAACCACTCAGCTACCCAAAATCTGCATGGAGCTGGGGCGCGGCCTGAAAGGCCTGATTGGCCACACCCAGCCGCGTCGACTGGCGGCGCGAACCGTCGCTAACCGTATTGCCGAAGAGCTGCAGAGCGAGCCGGGCGGCTGTATCGGTTATAAAGTCCGCTTCAGCGACCACGTCAGCGAAAACACCATGGTTAAGCTGATGACCGACGGTATCCTGCTGGCGGAAATCCAGCAGGATCGCCTGCTGATGCAGTATGACACCATCATTATTGATGAGGCGCACGAGCGCAGTCTGAACATTGATTTTCTGCTGGGCTATCTGAAAGAGCTCCTGCCGCGCCGCCCGGACCTGAAAATCATCATTACCTCGGCAACCATCGACCCGGAACGTTTCTCGCGCCACTTTAATCATGCGCCGATTATCGAAGTTTCCGGGCGGACTTACCCGGTGGAAGTACGTTATCGTCCCATTGTTGAAGAGGCGGACGATAGCGAACGCGATCAGCTACAGGCGATTTTTGATGCCGTCGATGAACTGGGGCGTGAAAGCACCGGCGATATCCTGATCTTTATGAGCGGCGAGCGGGAAATCCGCGATACCGCCGAGGCGTTGAATAAGCTCAATCTGCGTCACACCGAAGTGCTGCCGCTGTATGCTCGTTTATCCAATAGTGAGCAAAACCGGGTCTTCCAGTCCCATAGCGGGCGGCGTATTGTCCTGGCAACCAACGTTGCCGAAACCTCGTTGACGGTTCCGGGCATCAAATACGTTATCGATCCGGGTACCGCTCGCATCAGTCGCTACAGCTACCGTACAAAAGTGCAGCGCCTGCCTATCGAGCCAGTATCACAGGCCTCCGCTAATCAGCGTAAAGGCCGTTGCGGACGTGTGTCTGAAGGCATCTGTATTCGTCTTTACTCGGAAGATGATTTCCTGTCGCGGCCGGAATTTACCGACCCGGAAATTCTGCGTACCAATCTGGCCTCGGTCATTCTGCAAATGACCGCTCTGGGGCTGGGCGATATCGCCGCGTTTCCGTTTGTCGAAGCGCCGGATAAGCGCAACATCCAGGATGGCGTTCGTCTGCTGGAAGAGCTCGGCGCCATCACCACCGATGAGCAGGCAACGGCCTATAAGCTGACCCCGCTGGGCCGCCAGCTCAGCCAGCTACCGGTGGATCCGCGTCTGGCGCGGATGGTGCTGGAAGCGCAGAAACATGGCTGCGTGCGTGAAGCGATGATCATCACTTCCGCGCTGTCGATTCAGGATCCGCGCGAGCGCCCCATGGACAAGCAGCAGGCATCCGATGAAAAGCATCGTCGCTTCCACGATAAAGAGTCTGATTTCCTTGCGTTTGTCAATTTGTGGAACTATCTCGGCGAACAACAAAAGGCGCTCTCCTCGAATCAGTTCCGCCGCCAGTGCCGGGTGGATTTCCTCAACTATTTACGCGTGCGTGAATGGCAGGATATTTACACCCAACTGCGCCAGGTAGTGAAAGAACTCGGCCTGCCGATCAACAGCGAGCCAGCGGAGTACCGTGAGATTCATACCGCGCTGCTGACCGGTTTATTGTCGCATATCGGGATGAAGGACTCCGATAAACAGGAGTATACCGGCGCCCGTAATGCCCGGTTCTCTATCTTCCCCGGCTCCGGTCTATTCAAGAAGCCGCCGAAGTGGACGATGGTTGCGGAACTGGTGGAGACCAGCCGCCTGTGGGGGCGCATTGCCGCCCGCATTGAGCCGGAGTGGGTCGAGCCGGTGGCCCAGCATCTGATTAAACGTTCATACAGTGAACCGCACTGGGAGCGGTCGCAGGGCGCGGTAATGGCGACAGAAAAGGTCACCGTCTACGGTCTGCCAATCGTCGCCGCGCGTAAGGTCAACTATAGCCAGATTGACCCGGCGCTGTGTCGTGAGCTGTTCATCCGCCACGCGCTGGTAGAGGGCGACTGGCAGACGCGGCATGCTTTCTTCCGCGATAACCTGAAGCTGCGCGCTGAAATCGAAGAGCTGGAGCATAAGTCGCGCCGTCGCGACATCCTGGTGGATGACGAGACGATGTTCGAGTTTTACGACCAGCGCATTAGCCACGATGTTATCTCCGCTCGCCACTTTGATAAGTGGTGGAAGCAGGCCAGCCGTGAAACGCCAGACTTGCTCAATTTTGAAAAGAGCATGCTGATTAAAGAGGGGGCGGAGCAGGTCAGTAAACTGGACTACCCGAATTTCTGGCATCAGGGCAATCTTAAACTGCGTCTTAGCTATCAGTTTGAACCTGGTGCGGATGCTGATGGCGTAACGGTTCATATTCCGCTGCCGCTGCTCAACCAGGTAGAGGAAGCCGGGTTTGAATGGCAGATCCCTGGCCTGCGTCGCGAGCTGGTCATCGCATTAATCAAATCGTTGCCGAAACCCGTTCGGCGTAATTTCGTCCCGGCGCCTAATTACGCCGAGGCATTTTTAGGCCGCGCGTCGCCGCTGGCGTTGCCGCTACTGGATTCGCTGGAGCGTGAGCTGCGTAAAATGACCGGCGTGACCATCGACCGCGAATCCTGGCAGTGGGATCAGGTGCCCGATCACCTGAAAATCACTTTCCGGGTGGTGGATGACAAAAATAAGAAACTGCAGGAAGGACGCTCTCTGCAGGTCTTAAAAGACGCGCTCAAAGGTAAAGTTCAGGAGACGTTATCGGCGGTGGCCGACGATGGTATTGAACAGAGCGGGCTGCATATCTGGAGTTTCGGCACCCTGGCGGAGAGTTACGAACAGAAGCGCGGTAATTATAAGGTGAAAGCCTGGCCGGCGCTGGTGGACGAGCGTGACAGCGTTGCCATCAAACTGTTTGATAATCCACAGGAACAGCAGCAGGCGATGTGGCGTGGTCTGCGCCGTTTACTGTTGCTCAATATTCCGTCGCCGATTAAGTATCTGCACGAGAAACTGCCCAACAAAGCCAAATTGGGACTCTATTTCAACCCTTATGGCAAGGTGCTGGATTTGATTGACGACTGCATCTCCTGTGGTGTTGACAAGCTTATCGATGAAGCCGGCGGCCCGGTGTGGACCGAAGAGGGCTTTAGTAAACTGCACGATAAAGTGCGCGCCGAACTGAACGACACGGTGGTCGATATCGCGAAGCAGGTCGAGCAGATCCTGACGGCGGTATTTAACATCAATAAGCGTCTGAAAGGGCGGGTAGATATGACGATGGCCCTGGGGCTGTCGGATATTAAAGCGCAGATGGCGGGTCTGGTTTATCGCGGCTTTGTTACCGGCAACGGTTTCCGCCGCCTCGGCGATACGCTGCGTTATCTGCAGGCAATTGAAAAGCGTCTTGAGAAACTGGCAATCGACCCGCATCGTGACCGCGCGCAGATGCTAAAAGTCGAGAGCGTGCAACAGGCGTGGCAGCAGTGGTTGAATAAGCTGCCGCCGAATCGCCGCGATGACGACGACGTACAGGAGATCCGCTGGATGATCGAAGAGCTGCGCGTCAGCTTCTTTGCTCAGCAGTTGGGTACCCCGTATCCGATCTCGGACAAACGCGTGTTGCAGGCGATGGAGCAAATTACGCCGTAGCCTGGCTGGTTGTCCCCGGTGGCGCTGCGCTTACCGGGGCTACTCGCTTAAGCGTTTACCCACGCCAGAGTAAAACCGTCCCAGCCTTTAGTGCCCACGGTCTGCAGCGCCGTTGCCGTCAACCGTGGCTCGGCGCCCATCATCTCAATGAATTGACGCACGCCCTGGACGCGCTCGTCGGCGCTCTGTGGGTTGACCACTTCGCCGTCGCGTACCACGTTATCGCCAATAATTAAGGTTCCCGGGCGGGAATAACGTAGCGCCCAGCGCAGATAATGGGGATTATTCGGCTTATCGGCATCGATGAAGATCAGGTCGAAAGCGGGACATTCGCCAAGCGCCTCCAGAGAATGTAGCGCCGGCCCCTCTCGCAGCGTGACCCGCTGGTCAACGCCCGCCAGCTGCAGATTCTCCCGCGCCACCTGGGCATGATGCGCGTCGGCCTCCAGCGTGAGTAGTTGGCCGTCGGCAGGAAGCTCGCGCGCCATCCAGATGGTGCTATAGCCGCCGAGAGTACCGATCTCCAGTATCCGCTTAGCCTGGGTAAGCCTTACCAGCAGGGCGAGAAACTGCCCCTGATTGGCGGCGACATCGTGTGCCGGCAGCCCGGCTCGATGGTTGTTTTCCAGTACCCGATCGAGCACAGGATCGCCGGGGATTAAGGCCTCAATCAAATAATTGTCTACTGCCGACCACTGTTGTTGCATATGACGCTTCCCCATTTAGCTCCCTGATGAGTCAGACCAGCCGCCTCCCAGCGCCCGGTACAAATCAATCTGCGCCAGCAGCAGGTTATTTTTCACCTGCACCACGCTCAACTGAGTGGAGAATAACGTTCTTTGCGCATCCAACACGTCCAGATAGGAAGAGTAGCCGTTACGATAGCGGTTCTGCGCGATACGCAACGTCTCTGCGGCGACCGATTCCTGCTCCTGGAGCTCGCTTAACTGTTCGCCGTAGCGGCTGATGGCATCCAGGCTATCGTTCACCTCTTTGAACGCGCCGCGTACGGTTTTCTCATATCCGTATAGCGCCTGATTGCGCTGGGCCATCGAGACATCAACCTGCGCATTTAGCGCCTGACGGTTGAGTAACGGCGCCAGAATACTGCCGCCAAGGCTCCATAACCGCAGCGGGTTGTCGAGCAGATCCGGCAGCGTTCTGTCCTGCAGGCTGCCAGTGGCGGTCAGGTTGATGGAAGGCAGCAACTGCGCCTGCGACGACGCGAGGGTGGCATCAGCGGCCACCAGTTGGCGTTGAGCCTGCACAATGTCCGGACGGCGGCTCATTAGCGTCGAGGGTAACTGTGAGGGCAGGCGTAGCGGGCTAAGTTGTGCGAACTCGTTACGTTTTACCGCACCGGGATTGTCGCCCAAGAGAACGCTCAGGGCGTTCTCTTGTTGCGCGATTTGATGCTGCAATGGCGGGATCTGCGCCCGCGTCGAGCGCAGTTCGGAATCCGCCTGCATGAGCTCCAGGCGCGAGGTATAGCCGGTTTCATACTGCCGTTTAGCCAGATTCCACGCATCTTCTCGCGATTTCAGCGTTTGGCGGGTGACCCGCAACTGCTCGTCTAATGACAACAAGGTGACGTAGCCGACGGCGACCGATGTCGCCACGGTCAGATTAGCGGCAGCGGCAGCGGCTTTCTGCGCTTCAAGGCTGGCTTCGGCTGCGCTGGCGGCGCTGCGGTTGGCCCCCCAAATATCGACGTCATAGCTGGCGGTCAGGCCCCCTTTGTACAGCGTGCTGTGGATGGGCAGACCGGTCGCGGCGGACTGTGCGCGAGCGCGGGTACCGGTCAGGCTGGCATCAAGCGAGGGGAATAAGCTGCTATCAGCAGCGTACGCGCGCGCCTGATACTCGTTAACCCGCTCGCGGGCGATCAGGACGTCGCTGTTGTAGCGCAACGCCCGATCGACATACTGATTAAGCGCGCTATCGTGAAAATTGCGCCACCACACGCCTTCCACCGGGCTGGAAGGACCCACATCGGCACGCCAGGCGGCCGGGATCGCCAGCGTGGGCTCCGCACGTGGTACATCGGCAGACTGACAACCGACCAGCGCCAGCGCCACGGCAAGGGTTAACGGGCGGATCATTGTTTATTCTCCGCGCGGGTATCAATCGTCACCTGCACCGACATCCCCGGACGCAGACGATAGCTGTTTTTCTGCCCCTCATCGACCGCGATACGGACAGGGATCCGTTGGGCGATTTTGACAAAGTTGCCGGTCGCGTTATCCGGCGAGATCGCGCTGAATTCGACGCCGGTTGCTGGCGAAATACTTTGTACTTTGCC